>ERZ838827.627-NODE-627-length-39441-cov-11.072031_pt1 | contig 39441 bp, 22 predicted proteins | sample MGYA00519881_ERZ838827 | MGnify/ENA primary metagenome ERZ838827 (study PRJEB31850, sample SAMEA3708842) | human gut metagenome | biome: human gut; feature: human-associated habitat; material: faeces | place: China | collected 2014 ...
TAGCAGCTCTGTCCTGAGAATGAAAATGATTATAATCTAAAGTTGTACGACTGCTTAACACATCTCCTAAAGAATAGTTCAAACGATAGCGAAGTTGATGATGAAAAATAGGAAGTGTTAGTGTTCCTTTACTACCTGTCCAGTCACGTTCTTTTTGTTTATAGCGATACCTTAGATACATGGATAAATTGCTGTGTGGAGTGAAAGTAGCTTGAACCAGACCATCTGTTCCACGAGAAGGTTTATTAACCCGGTATTTTTTCCATGGGAACGAAAATAAATCAAATGAAGCGAAGAATTTCCAATAAGCAAAAGGAGAAGTTTCCAATCCGATATAATACCCCTGTTCGTTTTGAGTGGTACTTCCTTCACCAAATGAATGGGCAAACATAGCCCAATAATTATATGAATAGAATCGATGTATCAACATGATTTGAGTGTTTTGAACTGGTGAATACTGCAAACGGTTCAAAGAGGCCCAACCTTGTTTTCCTATGGCCGTCTCTCCTTGAAAAGAAAAACGATGCCAGCGATAGGCATAATCAATCCCAAAATTATAGAAATTGTTTCCATGAAGATTGTATTTGGAATAACCTGTTAATTCCGGTTCATAAGATCGGTTGAAAAGGTAGTAAATACCAGTGATACCCAGTTTGATACGGTTGTATTGATAACTCACATTTCCACCTGTTAATTGCATGGTGAACAGGTTCTTTTTATCCGCTTCCTTTTGACTTCGATGCAGCCCGGTTTTGTAGATAGAGGTGATTTCTCCATCAGTGATTACTCCATCCAGAGAACGATGTGAATAGAAACCGGAAATATCCCAATCTTTTGCCAAAGAAACAGTGGCAGCTACTCCTCGGAAATAGTTGTATTCGTCGGTAGAAGAATGTTTCTTTATCCCGCTACTACGGCTGTTGAAAGAAGAAGCGTAGACTGTTTTTCCCATCAGATAATCGGTGCTAATCACCAAGCCTTGTCCGAAACTAAGACGATAGTTACCAACAGCTAACGCTTTTAACCGTCCACAATCTTTTAATAACAGATAAAAGGAATAATAATCATAGCCATAGCGATTATGCAAAGCCCCAAAAGGCTCTCCGGCATCCTTTTCAGCAACGACTCCTGCATAGAGCCGGTCACTGTACCGGAAACTGTATTTCACAGAGTTATAAACAGAAGGTCCCAAATAGGTTTGTTCATAACCTTTTCGCTTATAAAACGGTATATCAAAGCGAGTTAAGAGTTCATTCTTCCCATACTTACCTGCACTTTTCAACATAGTTTTCCACCGAAAAACTGGTTCATTGTTAATAGCTTTTATACAGACAAAAGGCAGTAAATACTGGATTGTTTGCTTATCCATATCTTCTACCAGCTGAAGTTCGTAGATCGTTTCCATCTGTCCGTGTATATAGATGTAAGCCAGCAGATGTTCGATTTGTATATCACTTAGAAAAGGAAATTGACGAAGTTGTTCACGGGTCGCAGCATTTAAATTAACCGGTTCCTGCAAACGATTGGAAAGTTCTTCCAACTCATTTTCCCAATTGAGTGTATTAACAGAGTTATCAGTATCATTATTAACAGATAAATCTTCAAGAATATCTTCTAAAACAGTTTCAGAAGGGTTTTGAGCACTACAAGCAGGAATTATTAACAGGCTGTTTATAATACTTATCAACCGTAAAAGTTGAATAGTTTTCATCAATAAAATGTATCTTTCTTCCTGCTTTTTTACAGACAAGGCCGCAAAGATACTTTAAATAGGTTAACGTCCGGGAGAAATGTCTAAATAATAAAATTTTAATTCTATTTTTGTATCGTGAAAAGAAGACTTAACATAGTAGTAATGATACTGTTTGCCACTGTTTACTGCTCACTACATTTACAGGCGCAGGAAAAGCAGAGCATCAATGGATATTTGGTTCCGATGTGTATCTACAACGGAGATACAATCCCATCTATCCAGTTACCAACTGTGTATATCTTCAAACCACTTAAATTCAAAAATGAAAAAGAACGCCAAGAGTACTATCGGTTGATTCGGAATGTGAAAAAGGTATACCCTATCTCCAGAGAAATTAACCAGGCTATCATCGAAACTTACGAATATCTGCAGACGCTACCCAATGAGAAAGCCCGTCAGAAACATATCAAACGGGTTGAAAAAGGATTGAAAGATCAATATACTGCCCGAATGAAGAAACTCTCTTTTACACAGGGAAAGTTGTTGATAAAGTTAGTAGACCGTCAAAGTAACCAGACTAGTTATGAACTGGTAAAAGCGTTTATGGGACCTTTCAAAGCAGGATTCTATCAGGCATTTGCCGCATTGTTCGGTGCCAGCCTCAAAAAGGAATATGATCCGCAGGGTGAGGACAAACTAACAGAACGTGTGGTGTTGATGGTGGAGAATGGGCAAATCTGATTCAACACCTCCCTGTTAATACAGATGTAAACTTTACCGATGCTCCTTTTGCTCATTCATATACTTCTTCAGATTATCAATCCAATCAGATTCTTTTTTATCAGACACATCTTTTAAAAGCCATTTTTGTCGATAGACCAAAGACTCTCCAGGTTGTAGCTCTGTATACTTTCCGTGATTCTCAAGTTCCAGATAGCGCCCCTTCGGTGCTACAAAAATTTCTACTTCGCCTTGTCCGGGAGGAACTTCATCAGGTTTAATGTCCGGGAAACATTTTACAAACAAAAGTCCTTTATAATAATGAGCCATCCAACCTCCATAAGCAGTTGAGTACAACTTCTGACCTCGTTCATTAGTACCATCCGGACATGGAACCCACATCATGCCTTTATCTTCATATCCTCCTATTACATCAGATTTATTCATCTGATCTACTTCTCCTACAGGAAAGAAACTCAAACCTCCATGTACCCTTACCACATCCCAGGGAGCAAATCTCTTTGACTGACGAGATACATTCCGAACAGAATAATCAACCAATATAGATGAATCTTTTTCTGATACAGAAAATTCTTTAGTAACAGACACACCACTTATGGAATCCGGCGAACTCACCAATCGAAGAATTTGTCCGTCTATCTCTGCCTTGTAAGGTAACTCATCGACACACTGATATTGAGGCCAATAGTCTGACTGTGGAGATAACCAGAACGTTGCCCCGTAATATTTATTATGTACCGAATCTGAAACTAGTAATTCCTTATCTCCACATCTAAAAGAGATGATCCGTCCGCCCTTTTCTGCCGACACGCCAAAAGCAAGATCAGCAAAAGACAAAACATACACGTCATTTTGTTTCTTTATACAGCTTCTTCTTTGCAGAGAAGACTTGCAACCAAAGCATAAGCAGGATATAAAGAGAACAAATAGAATCTTCGAATTTTTCATCATTCATTCAGAGTTTCAGACATAGATGGAGGTAATACTGCATTTTTAAAGTTACCCGGTACCGAACTCATCGTAAATTCCAGGATTCCTCCGTCCACCATATCAGCATGCGTAATAAAAAGTTTATTATAAACTTTACCATTCAATTTTACCGATTGCACATATATATTCTCATCGCTCCACCCTACTGTTTTCACCTTAAAAAGCTTATTTCCAATAGTTATTTCGGCATTTTCCAGCATCGGTTTCCCCAAAATATATATTCCTTCTGCTGGATTCACAGGATAGAACCCCATAGCGCTGAAGACGTACCAAGCCGACATCTGCCCACAATCTTCATTACCACACAATCCATCTGGCTGATTGGTATACAAAGTAGACATGATTTCATGTAATCGCTGTTGAGCTTTATGAGGTTGACCCGCATAATTATAAAGATAGGCTACATGATGGCTAGGTTCATTACCATGCGCATACTGACCGATAAGTCCGGTTATATCTATTGGAACATCATGCCCTGACATCCCCATAGGCATGGAAAACAAGGTATCAAGGGCATTGGCAAACTCCTCACTGCCTCCATACAGATTAATCAATCCTTTCACATCATGAGGAACAAAGAAAGAATATTGCCATGAATTCCCTTCCACCCAATCACATTCTCCATAAGACGAAAAGAAAGGATCAAACGGGCGGCGAAAACTACCTTTACTCGAAAAACCGTTCATTAGCTTGTACTCTTCGTCGAAGTACGTTTTATAGCTGGAAGACCGTTTCATAAAATAGTTATAATCATCTATTTTACCTAAGTCTTTCGCCATTTGAGCTATGCACCAATCGTCATAACAATATTCCAAAGCCGTAGAAACGGATTTATTATAAACATCATAAGGAATATAGCCATATTGTTTCAACTCTTTCACGCCAAAGTTATCCTGCATAGCTGATGTTTTCATGGCTTGATACGCCTTTTCCACATCATAATTTCTTATACCTTTAAAATAAGCGTCGACAATGACAGGGACAGCATGATAACCAATCATACAATTTGTTTCGCTTGACCATAATGGCCACACTGGCAGTAACCCATACTGATTATATTGCGCAAGCATCGATTGTATCAGATCATTCACCTTATCTGGAGCAATCAGCGTCAATAATGGATTTTCAGCACGAAATGTATCCCACAACGACAACACTGTATAGTTATTAAACCCCTTGGCTATATGTATTTGTTTATCAAATCCCAAATACTCTTCATTCACATCCTTATATAAATAAGGAGCTAATAAAGAATGATACAGAGCTGTATAGAAAATTGTTTTATTCTTATTGGGAGCTTCTACTTTAATCTTTGATAATTCTTTTTCCCAGACCGACTGCGTCTCACTAAGCGTTTTGTTAAAATCCCAATGTGGTATCTCTTCCGAAAGATTTTGAAGTGCATTTTCTGTACTTACAGCAGATATTCCAACTTTTACCAATACCATTTCATTGAGCGAGGTTTCAAAATCAAGAACAGCTTTTATATTTTTACCGGAAGCTTGCTTTTCCTGAATAAACCGTCTATCCGAAACAATGGACAAGTCAAATGCCCTGGATACTTTTAAAGCAAAAAACAATTGCTGTTCACTCCAGTATTTTTCTCCGGGCTCACCCCAGCCTTTTGTCCTCCTTTCACCTATTATTGTACAACTGTCTATCTTATTTATAGAAGTAAAAAGCACAGAATCAGTCGCAAAATGATGTGATAAATCCAATATAATATGAGAAGATTTACTTTCAGGAAATGTATAACGATGGAAACCGCAACGAAGCGATACTGTCAGTTCGGCCATAATATCATAGTCTTTCAACCTGACTTTATAATACCCCGGAGATGCAGACTCCTCATCATGTGAAAAACGGGAACGATACCCTTCATCCGGTTTATCTTTTGATCCTGGATTCAACTTTAAATCTCCCGTTGTAGGCATCAACATTACATCCATCAGGTCGGAACGACCTGTACCTGAAAGGTGTGTATGAGAAAAACCAATGATTGAACTATCAGAGTAATGATAACCGGAACACCAGTCCCATCCTTCCAGTCCTGTATCAGGACTTAGTTGTACCATTCCAAAAGGGTATGCTGCTCCCGGAAAGGTATGTCCATGTCCGCCTGTTCCTATAAGCGGATCAACAAAGTCCAACAAACTATCTGTACTGATAGTACTATTTTCGTATTTGCACCCGGACAGGGCACATAACGCCATGATGGTCCATATTATTTTTCTCATCTTTTTCTTTAGATTTTTATGAAGCAAATGTATCCGAAATTCCCCATACACATGCCCACAAAAAGCTAAGAAAAAAGAGAAAAAGGAAAAACAAAATGCGAACAAAACATGAACAAAATGCGGTAACAGCCACATACATAGGAGATTGTTTCCAACTTTAGTTCTATTTAACCCGTAGCAATTCCAATAGGAAACAAACTATCAGCATGGTTATTCTAAAACTTACTCTGATTGAAGACAGGAGAAAACTCGCTGCCATCGGCCAGAGTCCCGATTAAAGCACTTTTGTTTGTACTTTGTTCATGTTTTGTCTTTACTTTATTCCCTTTTTTATTCGCCAGCATTAGTCTAAAGCAATACTTTTACAGCAAAATTCATTTTTTGTATAACTTTAAAATTTAAAACAATGAAAAAATGCTTAAAGGTTAAGCTTTTGATATTGATATTCCTTACAGGGATACAATATATGAGCGCACAGGGTACGGCAGTCAATGGAACTGTTGTTTCCGATCAGAATGATCCACTGGTGGGTGTTACAGTAACTGAAGCAGGGACTACAAACGGAGTAATAACCGATATAAACGGTAAGTTCTCAATTACGCTGAAAAATGCTACAGGAAACCTAAACTTCAGCTATGTAGGATTCACTACGCAGACAATTGCCGTAAATAATCAAAGTAAGAATCTAAAAATTGTATTGGCAGAAGATTCTAAGCAGTTGGATGAAGTCATCGTCGTGGGTTATGGCGTACAGAAGAAGGCGAATGTATCCGGATCTATTACATCACTGGGCACACGCGACTTACATACAATGGCCACCAATGACGCCTCTCAAGCCCTACAAGGGAAAGCTCCTGTATATGTATCAAGGAAAAGCGGATTACCCGGTGAAGGTTCCTCTATATATATGCGTGGTGTAGGGACACTGAATAAAGCCACTCCACTTTGGATTATCGACGGAGTTCCCGGAATGCCACTGGATAATTTTAACGAAGTGGAATCCATTCAATTATTAAAAGATGCCGCATCCGCCGCCATCTATGGAATTGAGGCTGCAAATGGAGTCGTGTTAGTGACAACTAAGAAAGGTGCCAAAGGGAAAATAGCTGTAAACTACAACGGATACGTAAAGGTGAACCATGCCCTCGGACTTCCTGAAACGTTGGGAACCCAAGGTTACATTGACATGTACAAAGCCAGATGGATGTCTAACAATCCGGATAAAGGTGAACCTACAACTAACGACATTAAATCGTTCTATTTCCTGACTCCAAATGAGGTATCTCAACTGCCTAATACCGACTGGGTAGACGTAATGTTTAACACCGGAATAGAACATTCCCATAGCATTGATATCTCCGGAGCTTCTGACAGATCATCTTATTTCCTGTCAGCTATGTATTCCAATGATGAGGGTACTTTTGTGAATACAAACTATAAGAAATGGGCCATTAAAGCCCGATTCGAACAAGCTCCATTGAAATGGTTAAAGTTCAGTCAAACAGTAAATTTCAATCACTCGAAAAGAAAGCACAATGCATTGGACTGGCAACATATCTTACGTGCCAACCCGGCTATGAATGTATATGATGACACTAACCCGATGAACACAGGATATGGATACTTCACAGACGAATTTAAAGAAACAATTGACTGGCAGGGAGGAAATCCGTTAGAAAGCGCAGACCTGAAAGATCATTGGGAAAAATGGAATACTGTATGGGGAAACTTACAAGCAATCATCACCCCGATAAAAGGGCTAGTATGGACTACCAACCTGACAGGAACTCTCAGTAATCATGCGACTTCTAAATTCTTATATAATACATTTGGAGGTATATCAACTAACTCCATTGACTTTGTGGAAGGAAAAAATATTCAAGGACACCAATTGGATTATGCTCATAATCAAAGTACTTCCTATCTATTAAATACGTACGTAAACTATAATAAATTGATCGGTAAACACGATCTTGGAGTAATGGTCGGTTTTGAAGTAAGAGAATCACGTAATGACGACTCATCAGGGTATGCCGAATGGGGTATACCGGCCCAAGATTTAAGAAGTACTGCTCTTGCCGATCCCAAATATAGAGATGGCACTAACGCTTGGGACACAGGCAGTAGTTACTCTATATTCGGACGTGTTACTTATGCTTATGACAATCGCTATCTGCTAACAGCGAACTTCAGAAATGATGCCAGTGATATATTTGCTCCAGGCAAAAGAAGCGCTTTCTTCCCATCTGTCTCTATCGGTTGGAACATAGCCAATGAAAAATTCTTCAAAGTAGAAAAGATTAATGATCTGAAATTAAGATTTGGTATCGGAGAAATAGGAAACAACAGTATCGACAAAAACTGGTGGAGACAAGAATATAAATTGCAAACCAATGGTACTTGGCTAGCCCAAAAAACTCCAAATAAAGACGTAACATGGGAAAAAACAAGAATAACTAATATAGGAATAGACCTTGGTGCATGGAATAATGCTTTCACAGCTACTATCGACCTATACAACAAGAAAACCCGCGATGCATTAATCGAACAAAAATTACCTTCAACTATCGGTGTTGGTAGCAATACTTATAAATTGAACAAAGGAGAAATTAGCAACAAAGGTATTGAGTTGGCTTTATCATACAGAGGTTCAATTAATCATTTTAACTACCTCGTAAGTGGAAATATCTCATACAACAAGAATAAAGTACTAAACATTGGTAATGCCAGTTATTTGTCTGGAGGAAGCTTCAATCGCACGCTCGTAGACGGACCGGTAGCAGCATTCTGGGGATACGTAGCAGACGGGCTATATCAAACACAAGCAGAGATAGATGCTTTGAATGCTATATCAATGGAAAAATGGGGTGTAGCATACGATACAGGAAACATTGGCCCTGGAGATATTAAATTTAAAGATCTGAACGGAGACGGACGTATCAATGATGAAGACATGACTTCAATAGGTAATCCTTGGCCAACATACGTATATGGATTCAATGTGAACTTGGAATATAAGGGTTTTGAGTTCAACATGAACTGGCAAGGTGTAGCCGACAGAGATATATACAACAATACCAAACAATGTCTTGAAAATATGAATGCCGACTGGAACTCAACTCCGGATGTGTGGAATGCATGGACACCCAACAATACCCACACCAGCCAGCCTCGTATGGGTAATGCTACTCACAACTATCAATTACCCAACTCATACATGGTTGAGGATGGTTCTTACTTAAGATTAAAAAATATCCAGTTAGGATATAATTTCGGGAAATCAATAGTGTCTAAAATGAAATTATCAAAACTCAAGATTTATGTAGGAGTAGAAAATGCACTGACATTCACTAAGTTCAAAGGATTCGATCCTGAATTTATAGGTAATAACAATGCTGAACAAGGAGTTTATAATTTAACTCAATACCCTCAATCCCGGTCTATTTCATTTGGTCTTAATGTTGGTTTTTAATCAGATAAAAAATATAAATATGAAAATTAAATATATGTTCATAGCAGGATGTCTGCTTCTGACATCAGCATGCAGCGATTTTCTGGATCATCCTCTGACAACGTCTGTATCGGACGATAATATTGGAGAAATTATACAGAGAAACCCCACAAAATTAGGCGAATTTTTAGGAAGTGCTTACAGGTCTCTCGGTTCTATCCATCTTTATGGGAGACAGACCGAATATATGGCAACCATGTCGCATGAAATGGATATCGATTGGTTAGGTGAAGAACAACGAAATCAATGGGCTATCAATGGGCTCACTTCTACCAACAAGAATGTAGAAGAGGCATACATAAAATATTATAAGGCCTTAGCTTCCACCAATCTCACGCTAGACTTGATAGATCATATAGATTTGGAAGCATTAGATGAAGAGAAAAAAACAATGGTAATGAACTTCCAGGGTGAAAGTTTATTCTTGAGAGCATTCATACATTTCGATTTATTACGCCTGTTCGGAGAACAAGGACCTTCTTTCGGAGGAACTTATCCAAACAATAAAGATGCAAAAGGAATTATTCTAAGGGAAGGAGTTGCGGATGCCAGCAATGCAATTACTGCCAGATCGACTATTGAAGAATGTTATCAATTGATAATCAAAGATCTGAAAAAAGCCGAAACTTGCATTGGAGACAATCAGATCCCGGTCAATACTGCAATACCCGGTCCCGGTTACACAGACACTGATTATACCAAAGACCAGGGGTGGGCTCAAAAACCGGCTGTGCATGCATTACTTGGAAAAGTATATCTGTACATGAGCGACTTTGCCAATGCCAAAACAGAGTTTGAGAAAGTAATAGGCGACAGCCGCTTTAAATTGGACAAACCGGTCAACTTTACAGATTATATTCAACATACGGACAACAATCCCGAATGCATCTTCTCTCTGCAATATTATCTCGCATCAGGAAGTGCCTATGACGATGCTCCTCAACATCATTTGGTTCGTATTTTCGGAGGAGCTCCGGGTGCCTGGAATAACTTTTTCGTCGATCAACGTACCGCAGCACGATTCGGAAACGATCCTCGACTGAATGAAGCCACGCTATATGGTTATAATGTAAAAAAATGGAGTACTGCCACCACAAAACCTGAATTCGAAAAAGTGGATACAAGTGATCCCACTTACAGATATTACCAACGCAAGTATATCGACTTCTATAATGTGTCTTCGCCTGTGTTCTCAACCAAGAATGTAGACATCATCCGTCTGGCAGATATTTATCTGATGTATGCCGAAGTAATGCTCAAGCTGAACTCTGCAGATGTAGCTACCGAATATGTAAACAAAGTCCGTCGCCGTGCATGGGGGGAAACTAACTACGACGTACCCGGCACTAAAGGAGAAGATTTTACGACTGTCACCATGGAAATACTTCAGGAAGAACGCTACAAAGAACTATTCTTTGAGAATACCCGTTGGTATGACATCTGTCGTTGGGGAATACTGGAACAGGAACTGGCTAAATATCCTTCAACCAATGCAGGAACTGTACATTATGATCCACAAGACTATTATCTTCCGATCCCTGAAAATGAAATGAGATCGAATCCATTAATGAAACAAAGTAAAGGATATTAAGTATGAAAAAGCTGTTGATTTTACTGGCATTTGCTTTTCTGTTTCTCTCTCTCACCTCTGCGTCTTCTTTTGACGAGCGGAAAAAATACCTCCTTGATTATTACTCCAAAGCCCGTCCAAACGACCAATATTGGGGAGATAACGATATCAAGACAGCAATGGGATTTGTTTTAGCTCGCCTGGAAACAAAGAAAGATGTCAAGTATGCTCTGGATATGCTGAACCGGATGCAGGAAGATGCACCCTTCGACATGTTCGATTGTCATCAGAATATCGACGCGTATCTACGCTTTCAGTCTGTATACCCGAAAGAGCTGAAAGAGAAGGTACGGAAACGTATGACGAGCGAGGATTATTTGGCAGATGGAAGTACCGAAAATCATAGACTGATGTTTAAAACAGCTGGATATCTTACCGCACTGGCTTTCCCCGACTGGGGGAAAGCCGACACGGTAATGGCACATTGCCGTTCAGTACTTATGGATGTAATGGATAAGACGGTACGTTATGGTATCAAAGAGTTTGATTCTCCTACGTACGGCACATTCTATATCACTTGCCTTCTTTCTTTGTATGACCACAGCAAGGATACTGAATTTAAGAAACAGGTACAAATGACTCTTGAATGGCATTTACTCAACATGGCACCCGAATGGTTGAATGGTTATTTCATATCTTCCTCTCTACGGGAATATTATTTTGCTTGTTCTCCTCATATGATGAGTCCTTATCCACTTTTAGGCTGGTTGTTTTTTGGTGGCGGTCCCAATCCGGTATTAGAGCAAAAGTATGAAAACGGAGAGTTGATTGTGAACAATGAAGGCTTTTACTCTGTACTGGCGGCCGTTTCTTCCTATCGTGTACCAGAGATTATACAGCATATAGCATCGGATAGAAAAAATGCATACGTACATAAAGAATCGCATGATATGACTCCATTTGCACAACTCAACTATCCATGGGGATTCAAGAAATATACATATATCAACAAAACGTATGGATTAGCCAGTCAATGGGATGGAATCAGTCTGGGATGGAGCGCGCAGATGCGCCGGTGGAAACTGGTATGGGAATCGGATGCACCCGCAAGTACTTTCTTCCTGACCCATATCAGTCATTATGGTAGATCAGCCGAAAGCCTTTTCGGAGCTACTTGCCGCGAACAAGTGCTACAACATAACGGCACGTTGCTGGCCATGTATAAAATAGAATCGGAAGAACCCCATCCGTATGTGACAGGAGTAGTGCCTATTGATGCAATAAAACAAATGAAAGAGGACAAATCCGGCTGGATATTCTTTGACGGAGGAAGTGTTCTGTTTGCCGTAAAATTCTGTCATCCATACACATGGGACGAAGACCGGATGTTCCGCGGGGTAAAACATAAGATGTTACGCTGTGACCAACGTGGCACTGCCGCAGTCATAGAAACCTGTTTGCCAGATAAATATCAGCCCACAGGAACGCAAACAGCTTTGGACCTGTTTGCAGAAGATATACTAAAAACAACGAAACTGGAATACATCGTTACCAATCCGGAATATCGACAAACCATTTATCACTCACTTAGCGGTGATACATTAAAAATTATCTATAACTACGGACGTTTCATCAACGGAGAAAAGGTGGATTATGAAAATTGGCCTTTGTATTCAGACCCATGGATGGAACAAGCGGTGAACGGACGTTTCCTGAATGTTTCGTATGGAAAAGAATCACGCGTGTATGACTTCAGAAATTGGAACGTGACAGATAGTAAAGAGAATTAATAATATGACGAAATCTATCTTATTCAGCCTGACACTGGTATTCATCACAATCGCTTGTTTTGCCCAAGACTATTATGGGAACAACCGTAAGCAGTGGTTACAAAAAGCAGAGCAATATAAACCGAAACTTATAATCACAGAAAAAAAGCCACTGAAAATAGTGGATATTGTACCCGACGCACAATCGTTTCAGAAATACAAAGCAGTAGATGTCAGTCCTATCGACTCCTTGTACTCTATGCCTTTCAGACTGAAAAAAGAAATTACGATTGACTTCGGAGAGCATCTGACCGGATATTTTAGTTTCTCTGTAAGGAGTACCGGGCTTGCAGCCGACGGTCCGTTAAGGTTTAAATTGACTTTCGGAGAAGTTCCTTCGGAAGTAGCTGTCCCTTTTGATTCTTATAAAGAAGGCTTAAGCAGGGCATGGCTTCAGGACGAAGTTGTTTCTGTAATGTATGTACCGCAAACAGTCACTCTTTCACGCAGGCTGGCTTTCCGTTATGTAAAAATAGAGTTGCTGGGCAGTTCTCCTTATTATGATTTCAACATACATGATATGAAATGTATGGCTCAAACTTCTGCCAGAAACATACCTGAAAAGCTTCCGCAGACAGTTGATCCCATGATAAGAAAAATAGATCGTGTCGGACTCAATACACTGAAAGAATGTATGCAAACCGTTTACGAGGATGGTCCGAAGAGAGATCAGCGTCTTTGGATCGGGGATTTATATCTGGAAGCTCTTGGCAACAATTATTCTTACAAGCAGCACGACCTTACAAAACGGTGTTTGTATTTATTGGCCGGATTGAGCGATCTGAACGGATATCTGTTGGCTACGATAATTGAAAATCCTGTGCCAAGAGCCCAGGACAAACAGTTTCTTTATGAATATGCGCTACTATATAATGTAACATTGAAAGACTACCTGGAAGCAACAGGCGATATGGAAACTGTCAAAGACTTGTGGCCTGTGGCTAAAAAGCAGCTGGATATTGTTCGTACCAATGTCAGGACGGATGGATTGATGGATTTTGAGAAAGTAAAGAAAGACTGGTGGGTATTTTTCGATTGGAAAGAGGATTTGTATAAAGAGGTTCCCTTACAAGGAGTATCCATATTCGCACTAAAGGAATCCTACAAGCTAGCTCAACTGCTCGGAAAAGAAAAAGAGGTCGCCGACTTGCCTCAATTAACTGATAAAATGATAAAGGCTGCCCGCAAAAACTTATACAACCGGAAAACCGGCCTTTTCGTCGGAACAGGCGACAAGCAGATTTCCTATGCTTCACAAATATGGATGATCTTAAGCGGAGTTGCCAGTAAAGCTGAAGGCAAAAAAGCTTTATCAGCATTAACTACAACGCAGAATGTTTGTTATCCCGGCACTCCTTATATGTATCATTATTATATTCAGTCGCTGATAGAATGTGGAATGAACCTCGAAGCAAAAGAGGCTTTAGTCAATTACTGGGGAGGAATGATTACCAAAGGAGCCGATACTTTTTGGGAGGCATATGATCCTACAAACGACTTTATTTCTCCATACGATTTTTATCCTATCAACAGCTATTGCCACGCTTGGAGCTGTACGCCTGTTTATTTTATCAGGAAATACCCTGAAATATTTCAGAAGTAATTCAACACTGAATAGAAAAGAATATCTTTTTCAGGCACAGATTACACGGATTAACACGGTTGTTTTGCGCAATTATAGCACTAAAATCGTGAAATCCATGTAATCCGTGCCTAATTCTTTATTTATAATTTCCTCATAACCGATGCAGTACTGAATCATTACAGAATCACATAAATTTTCCCGCTGGCTATCTATTTTCAACTTTTTCATCTCCCCTTTCACCTTTTTTCTATCTCTTCGATGAATAAGGGGTTTGCGGGTGAAGGGTAACAACTTCACTACCTCTCCACCTATAGCGATTAGTTTCAAAAATAGTTTCATTACTTGAAACTATTAGTTTCCCAATGTGAAACACTTCGTTTCAAGGCATGAAACACTTTGTTTCTCGGTGTGAAACCTTTAGTTTCAAATAGGGTTGAAACTAGTTACGAAACAGCTTTACTAATCTTGCTCAATTGTAGAATCAGAAAGCAGCTATTTGACTTGATTCACGATGAAGAGAAGGTGAAAGACCGACTATTCACCTGCAAACTCCTTATTTATCGAAGAGACAGAGGAAAGTGAAGGAGATGGAAGAATTGGACATATTATAGAGAAGAGCATTAAATCGTTCAAAAACTGTACGGAAATGAATGATACAACAGTTTTGTAAATGCCGTATTTTATTTCTAATATAAGCATTATTATAATAGCACAAAAAGCACAATGCTAAATGACCAATGCTACACCTCATTTTGATAAAAAGATTGAAGGTTCCTGAAAATAGAAATCACCTTTGCTACGATATGCTGTAGCAAAGGTGATTCATTAGATCAAGACTTTTCGGACGACCTTTTATAAATTTAAAAGCTTACTGGACAGCCTTTTGATTAAGAACCGGATAAATACAAAAGCTAAAAGACACAGGTTCTGCAAAAAGTACATATTGTTCGAGTGGGGGAGGTCCGCAACTCCTATTACCAATCGGATATGTTTTATAATCGATATTCCACGTGACGTTGTCAGTACGCTTTAATTGGCTCTCATCTATAGCTTCAGACAGGTTTTCAAGAGAGTAATGCATTACGCTGGATTCAATAAATGGCATACCTTCAGCAATAAGTCCAATCCCCTCATTGTCGGTCAATGAAACCCATGAACAATGATATTTGTTTCCATTCTCTTGAGGATACGCATGATGCGTAAACTGTTCATCTACAGTTCCGGAGAATTTACCCAAACGAGCTCCCGAATGTCTGTCGTTATATGTATCATACGGTCCGTAGCCATACCATGAAAAAGTATCATTGCCAGACTTTACAGTCATAGTATAGCCTATACGGGGGAAGCTGATTATATTGCCAAATGGCTTCAGATCAGTATCTATCTGCACTTTTCCGGAAGAATCAACAATATATTTAGTGGTATATTCCACATACGACTTATTTCCCGTTTTTTGCGCAATAAATGTTGTTGTCACACTGACTGTACCATTCTTTTCTTCAGTCAGCTTAAACGATTTCAATTTATGTTGCAAACTATCCAGTCCGGCTTCTACCCATTGACGAGAAATTTCATTCTCTGTTTTAGGACGGTAACCGCCATCATTATGGGTCGGAGCCCGCCACAGATTGATTCGAGGACCTCTCTCCAAAAATTCCTTACCACCTACGATCCAATTTTGAATGAGCCCCGTTTTCTTGTTGAACACAATATTTATACGATCATTATAAATACCTATTTCATTCGCTTTCTTCTGTACAGTCAGCTTTCCGCCATTTCCTGTGTTTCCTTCCACCGTAGGATTTACCTTTCCTTCTTGCAAGGTGAATTGCTCCCATGCGATTTCAAATCCCTTAGGCGCCCAAATAGTACCCTTCTTTAAATAAGCACTGATTTCGAGTATGACTTCCCCTTTCTGTCCGGAATCAGGATATCCGGTATCTATTTTCACTCTGGCAGAAGTGCCCGGAAAAGCCTCAATATCGGTCAATTCGCCATTTTTTATCAATTCACCATTTAGCATTAATTTCCATGAAAAATTAAATGCGGAAAGCGGCAGATAATTATATTCATTTTTGATAGTCAGCTCTCCGTTACTATAATCAAAACGAATATGTTGATAGATCTTCTTACATTCATTAATAGCCGGCTTTATTTTCCGGTCTGCAAAAACAAGTCCATTAGTGCCGTTGAGGGAAGAGAAATATTCTTTGCCTGTTACATCGTCTTTTCTAATTACACTCTGATCCACCCAATCCCAGATATAACCACCTATCAGGCGTAGATATTTTTTCACTGCATTCCAGTATTCCTGATGATTACCCAATGCATTACCCTTAGCATGAGCATATTCGCACATCAATACCGGACGTGTTTCACCTTCTTGAGTAGCAAGCTTTATAATCCCTTCTACAGACGGATACATGGTACTGACAACATCTACAGCTGGAGGTTCCGGAGGATTCACCGCCGGACGGTTGGTCTTCATAAAATCGATGCCATAACCATATTGCCTTGAACCTCCATTATGCATATAGGCCTCGAAATGTACAAGGCGGGTAGGATCGTAATCTTTGACCCACGAGGCTCGTGCGGCATTGTTTGCTCCAACACCCGATTCGTTCCCCAACGACCAGAAAATAATAGACGGATGGTTCTTATCTCTTTTTACCATTCCGGCAACACGTTCCATTTGAGCAAAAAGCCATAACTCATTATTTGAAAGTTCAGCATCTGCGCCACACGTTTCCACATTAGCTTCATCCATCACATAAATGCCATATTCATCGCATAAATCATAGAATGCCGGATCTGCAGGATAGTGAGAGGTTCTTACAGAGTTAAAACCGAACTGTTTCATTAAAGTCACATCCTGTACCATTCTTTCATAAGGAACGGTTTTTCCTTCCCAGGCGTCATGATCGTGCCTGTTTACTCCATAGATGTATTCACGTTTTCCATTCACGCACAGTTCATGGTTGTTCTTGAATTCAACTTTGCGAAAACCGATACGGGAACTTCTTGATTCTACTACGTTGCCTTTATTATCCTTTAATGTCAAGACTATGATATATAAGTTAGGCGTTTCGGATGACCATAATAAAGGAGCCTTTACATTTGTTTCCAGATATTTTGCCAATGAAAAATTCTGTTGATACTTTTCGGTCGTAATCGTCTTGACCGGCATTGACATATCTACTCCAAGAGCAGGATTACCTTCTTTAGTATATAATCTGGCTTCAAGCACCCAGTCCGAAACATCTACTGTTTTCTTGCTGGATATGACAGGGCGTATACGCAGTTTTGCGTCTTTATAATCCTTGTCCAAGTCTGTAATTACAGCAAAATCCTGTATAAAAACATCAGGACGTGATTCAATATAAACATCCCGTGTGATGCCGTGAAAGCGCCAATGGTCCTGATCTTCAAGATAGGAACCATCACTCCATCTCAACACCTGAACTGCTAATTGATTCTTTCCTCTTTTCAGAAAAGGAGTCATGTCGAATACTGCAGGCAGAGTGCCGCCATCTTCATTATAACCGACCTTTTTTCCATTGACATATAAATAGAAAGCCCCTCTGACCCCGGCAAAATGAATCAATACATTCTGTCCCTCCCATGATGCAGGTACTTCAAACGTCTTCCGGTATAATGCTATATGATTATCTTTACGTGGCACAAACGGAGGATTGACAGGACGAAATTCATAACCTTGTCCACAATAAACCTGATCGCCATATCCTTTCATTTCCCAGGTAGACGGGACAGGTATATTGTCCCAGGAATCATCATTTGTCTCTACTTTCATAAAATCAGACGGAAGATTGTCCCAATCTGTAATAAACTTGAATTTCCATGTTCCATTCAATGACTGATACCGGGAGGACGAAGAGCGTTTTACTTGCAACGCTTCTGTTTCAGTAGGAAATGAAATAGATGTTGCACCGTATGGTTCCCTGTTAATACTGTTGATTAAAGGATTTTCAAATTCACTTTGCCCGAATCCTATGGGTGGCGTAGCATAGCTATCACTGCCATCAAAAGGTATTTGTGAAATCCCTTTAGCAGCCAGACATAATAGAAATATGATTATTAGTTGTTTTTTCATTTTCATTCTATCACTTTCAATAATTATCATTCCGATATCCTTTATTTCTCTACTCCAAACTCAACCTCGTTTGCCCAATGCTCTTTCCAGTCCGGATGAAATGCTCTGGAGTTTTTCTTCGAAACACTTCGTCCGCGTGCTATTTCCATACAAGCAGCCCCGGCGCCATCATCATTGATTCGGGCAGAGAATTTAATTTTATCGCCTTTATCAATGGCTTTTTTCACATCCGGTATTTCGGACCATGGAATGGCACATTCATAATACAATGTATTACCTTCACGTGTGGTAATCAATTTTCCATCTTTTACAGCCCCGTCAAATGGAGATTTGGGTTGGCGAGGATAGAAGTGTTTTCGCGGCATGCCCGGAACAAGCATTCTCCATATTTCAAAACCACCGCCATATTCGGGAGCAACAGTATTCAAGGCGTATTCATAATCTGTACATTTATAACCGATGTAACGCGGCATGGTGCCTTTCGTTTCAGCTTCCATACCATCTTCGCCGATTGGAATTACATTGAAAGCAATAAGTATATTATCCGTTGCTATCCCATTGGTGCCATCCGGTAATGTAGGTCTTTTACGGTAAGTGAAACGACGTACCTGTTCCGGCCATACCAAAGGAACCAAATCATCTTGAGAAACAACATTGCAAGTAACATCTTGAGGCAAAGAAGAATCTGCACCAATCAAATAATATCCTAATTGCCCGTATTTACCAATCCAGTTTCCGACAGTATCAAAATCACGGTTTACAAGTTTTGCTGAAGCACCGGTATTACCCGAGTTAACAACATTGTCTGATGAATCAAAAAAGATACCTGATAATTTCGTTGTGTACCACCAACCATAAGATGAACAACGTATGCGCACATTACCACATAAATCCAATGTCAGATAAGTACCATTCCATAGCTTGTCTATCTTAGTAGAAAGTAATTCTTTGCCACTTTCTTTGTCATAAACAGTAACAGATAGCCCATTCTGATTTATACTTGGGAAATAAAGAGAAGTGCGGACATATTTATCTTTTGGCAAATGAATATCCATACCCATCGACAGAGTAGTAGATGTATTTTCCATATAATTCATCATGCGCCCTTTTGCCGAAGGCAATTGCAATGCTTTTGGGTCTGATTCTGCCGCAGGCTGTGTCACTATGGTAGAATGCATGGCATATATGGTCTGCATATAAGCAGTGTCAGGATAGAAGTAATCATCATCATTGCGAGTCTCAAATCTCAATGTTCCCTTATTAGGAGTTTTGTCCGCAACTTTTGCTGCAAAATAGAAATAGTCATCATCGTAAGCCAGGTAGGTATGTGCCAATCCTTCCGCATTACTATCAAACTTTTGATATGGATACCATGCAGCTTCCGTCAAAGAAATGCTGGCCTTGGAAGAACCTTCTATCGTTTGTGAGATCATATTTTGCCAGTCATTCAGATTACCATCTATCTTCATTGTTTTCTTTGCAATGTAATTGACATGCATATTTTCCCAATGTACGGCGAACCCATCTTTTCCGGCATCGAAATGAACTTCAAGCGGATAGTTATTGTCTACACTGGCAGTCCCATTTGCCACTTTCACTCTGATTGTTTTTGTCTCATTAGGCTTAAACGATACATTCTGCGGATAAGATATATCCAGATTACCAATAGAAACAGACAATACACCTTTTACCGGGCGATTGAGGATATTGGTCAGTTGAAGTTCCATTTCCGGTTTGCTGGCAATGGGAGCTGTAAAGTCTTTCGCAATTATCTCTACAGGTTCATATCCCACAATTTCTGCCTTACTAATGGCAGAAACAAGTTTGTCAAAAGCTCCCTTCTCACCATTTACACGCATATAATATCCCTGATAATTAAGAGGGATTTCGTAGATTCCATTTTTAGGAGCAATGACATTTCCATAGAAATCATAAAGCAGGAAAGAAGGATTGGCTTTCAATATCATTTTCCCGTCAGTAATGGGATAGTAGGTATTCAGTTCATTTTCTATCTTTTTACGTTCAGCACTATTTGCAGGTAATGTTTTCAATTTATGATGCAAGTCGATTTTTTTTCTCGCTTCGCTTAGGCTACGCACATTTCTGAAAAGGATATTCTCTGCACCGAATGCTTCACCCAAATCTCCGGTAATTACAATTGTTCCGTCGTCTTTCTTATTTTCATACCCATCAAAGATCATTACCCAAGGCAACCCATTATTAAAAAGAAGCCTGTTAAACTCCCTTTCTCCGATCATACTTTGTGCTGCTCCCACAGCAGCTGCCGCAGACCATGTATTGTGGAGTTTAGGCATTGTCTCCTTTCCTTTTTCGGTACGAACCTCCATACTACGCACTGACCGGTTCGGATCCCCGGAATACATATAACCTCCAAATATGCCCATCGATCTGTCATATCCGGCGGAACGGTTGGCTGCAATAACAAGTCCCACACGGTCGTCGGTATTTCCTACCCAACTTTCGGTATCCCATATTTTCACACGCCCCTTGTTATCTTTACGCTTATTCCACTCGGGATATAATACCGGTGCCTCCATACCTTGATAGTGAATGGAGAGAAAATCAAAGATTGGCAACATATCCATTGTTCCATCAGCAAAAAACTTATCCAACGCATTCGAATTAGAGTCACCTCCTCCCACAAGAACATCTATGTCTTTCTTCCGGGCTTCAAGCACCGCTTCAGCCATTTTCGTATATATCTCTTTATATCTTATCATATCAGCCTGCCAACCGGATATGGAAGTTCCTTCCCACGGTTCGTTCCACAAACAGACAGCCGTTACCGGTCCTTTGGGCCAGCCAAAATCAAGACATAATTCTTTTACGAATTTCTTAAAGTCTTCATCCAATTCGGGAAGCCATACCAAATCCTGCTTCGTATGAAGAAATTTTCCATTCTCATCCAAATGCGGCCTGGTGGTACCCAAAGGCATGGACTGTGCCATACGTCCCTCACCAAACATCAGCATAACAGTGATATTGTTATCCATGAAATCTTTCATCAATCTCTTCAACTCTTGCCGGAATCCTTGATAATCGGGATTATCAGGTGATACGAAAGGAATACCGTAACGAATGGACTGAACACCTACTCTATTCAAAAAATCTACTCCCAAATAATCCAAAGATTGTTTGGGATATTGCATTTTCACTAATGACGGTTTCATGCTATAGACAAAACTTGTACCCAATCGACGCCCGTACTTTCCAAGATCAAACACAACGGCATATCCTCCAAAATCCTTAATATCGTCTACCGATACAGACGTATTGATATAGCCATTCGGCGAGATTGATAAGTGAACAGGAATCACCTTCTCATAATCAAGCTTAATCATCTGGGGCAGCCAAATATCATTGGGGATTCCTTTCGTTCCATAGCGAAAGACATGTACTTTCGCATCTATATCTATTGACTGTGTTGTGTTGTTAATCAACTGAAACTTGAGCCGGATATCATCCCCCGGCCAAAAAACATTAGCAGGAGCAGACGATTCTATCAGATTTACATCGAAATCATAAAATCTTAGTCTATTTTTTACACCCATTATTTCTTCGTAGCCTACCCAGTCTTGGGGGTCTTTCATCTGTGCTGTCAATGTCGAGACAAGCATGAAAGACAAAGCCATTAGTACAAGTATCTTTTTCATAATATTATATTTGGATATCTATTTTTTTACATCAGTTATTTGGCGTATTCATCCATCATTCGCTGGACTTCTATACCTGCAAATATGACGGCAAACGATCCATGTGTATCATCATCGAAAAATGGACGGTTCATATAATAGTTTACATCTTCAGTACACATGGTTCCTATACAGATTTTATGTACCGTTCCATCGTCTTCGATCTCGGATGCCACTGCATCCCATCCTTTCAATGCAATTGGCATAAACCTTTTCTTATCCAGCCAGCCATACCTGATACCGCGTGCTATACCCATTGTAAATATGGCCGTACCCGAAACTTCCTTGGGAGAATCGCTACGATCGATTACATTATGCCAGAATCCGTCAGGACTCTGATATTTTATCAGAGAATAGACAAAAGTCTGATATTGCTTGAGTATTGCTTTGTATTTGGGATGACTCTTAGGCAATGCCATCAATACGTCAGACATAGCCCAAATAGCCCATCCATTGGCACGTGCCCAATGAGGTAGTTTAATATCAGGGTGTGATGTATAATTAGCATGCATATAAAGACGAGTGTCTTTGTTCCATACATGTTTCGTAAAATCTATAATCTGATTGGCTGCATCATCGAAGAATATCTTTCGCAACTCGGGTGAATCGCTATACAATCCAGCCTGTATCAAGAAAGGAATACCCATAAACATATCGTCTACCCACACTGTATATTTTTCCGGAGTATCACGGGTATAATTGGTCATTCCTTCACTTCTGATTTGCCCGAAACGTGCATAGTTTGTCATTTTATCGATGTATGCCTGATAAATGTCTCTATTCTTAAAATCCTTATCTGTACGCAAACGGTATAGAATGGGAAGTGAGGGAGCTAATGTAAAATCAAGTAATGTGGAATTAATTACCATCGCATTGGCTGAATTATATGCCCGCAAATTGTTGACTTGATAATCAACAAACGGCATGCCTTCCATCTGATAGTCGCAGAAGTCAGTTGCCCATTTGGTATATTTATGTGCTCCGGTCAGTTCACCAAGCTGCTGCATGGCCCAGGCAACACCTCCATTATGGTAATTCCATTGGTAAGTAGTTCCCCAAACTTCGGGATCTATCATTTCTCCGAGTACTTCTATTTTAGGAATTGTCCAAGTCACCGGACAATGAAGTCCTTTATACATATATCCAAACTTGAATTCCTGTTCCGGTTCATGCACTACGTCAATGCCACCCTGAAAAGGTCCGATAATGAGCCAGTTGGTAAGGTTGGACACTTGTTTATCAACATTATTCAAATTGGTTAAGCCTATTTGAGGATAACTCCGGACAGTGGATAAAACGGCATCATTATCACTTGGCGGTTGTAAGAACACACACCATTCTTTGCCGAAAGTGGCCGACTTTATCAACACATTGTTATTACCACTTTTCAACGGAAGTAAGAATGAAGAAGTCATCTGCATACTTCGTTCTCCGCGGTTTATCTTAATATCCCGCTTCCCTTTATTTTCATAAACCAGTTGTCCGTTACACCAGATTTTACAGGCATCGTTATGCTCTGTTTCTACACGTATGGTGGTATCTCGGGGAAACGATAGCTGTGTATAGGCATAGGCCACAGCTTCTTGTCCCAAACCGAAGGTACGCCCGAAATCCACAAAGTTTAACGTGTTGAAAGAAGTACTACGAGAAGCAAGTCCCAGCTTGTAAGCAAAGGGAGTTTCTCTAATCAATTTATCACCAATCTTCTTTACTTTTTCTACAGGTGATTCTTTGCTCTGTTGAGGAAAAGCAGTGCCTACCCCCAACAATGCAGATAACAACAAGCATATCCATTTCTTCTTTTTCATCGGATCATTTCAGATTATATAGATTTAGTTAACGCGCCCAACAGGACAATGATAACAATTGCAAATCTATCCCAAATCATCCGCAACCATGCAAACAAAAGGCTAAGAAAAGAGAGAAAAAGGTAAAACAAAACAAGAACAAAATATGAACAAAACAAGACAACCATCTATGTATAAGATGGTTGTAAGAAAAGAGAGTATTATTTTCTTTTATCTGAATCGAAGTTTTCTTCATATACAACCTTACCATCAAGATTGTAGACTTTCACATAATCTACAGCTCCGCATCCCTTAAATCTTAACGTAAGTTCATTGGCATATCCCAAAGGTTCATTATAATCCATTCCTAACACTTCTTCTCCATCTACGTAGAAGGTAGTTTTCTTATTCACTACTTTGATAGTCATGACATGCCATTCGGAAGAGTTAAAATTAAACCGGCTTAAGTTGTACTCATCTCCCTTAATTGTATTTTCTCCACTGATGAATTTTATATAAGCATATCCGTTTTCATTCATAGCAAAGCCATGCATAGCTGTATCCGAATGTATATACATGATAATATCCGAGCAAGGAACAGCATTCTCCTTTTTTGAATTGCGAACGCGTGCCTCGTATATGAAATTATCTCCGTCTATCAACTTTTCTTTATAAAACACATAACTGACAAACATGTGGTTAGTATGCGCCTCTTGTGGGACATTTTCTATTGGCAAACTTACATATCCCGAATCATTGTAAGCCTGCTCCATCGGAAAAACTCGAAATATTTTCTTTCTTTCCTCACGGACGAAAACCGACCACCCCGTCTTGCGGCACTCCACCGGAATGGTCTTTATAATTCTATCTTTATACTTCAGATGACAGAATGCTTCACCTTCATATATATAGGTGGCATTTATCTTATCTATATTTTCATTTAGTTTTCTTTCGGATACATCCCCATTAGCTTCTTCATATACAACAGTGATATCTTTAAATAATGAAGCTGGTATATGATAGGAGAATGTGACTGTAAGCGGGCATATTCCTTTTACTTGTGAAGTGGTAAATTCTATTTTTGAAATCAGATATTCCACATACATATCCTTCAATTTATACGTATACAACATATATCCGACTATTGCCAATAATAGTACAGCAGTAAAATTTACATACCATTTATTTTTCTTATAGATACGATTCGATACTTCTTCCGAATCTTTTGTCACTTTATTCGACGCGTTATCTAACTGGGAACTATTTACATTTTTATCTGTGTCATCCGTATGTTCCTTCGTTTCTTCAACAACGTCTTCCGTCTGGATACTGATAGCCTCTTCTTTCTTCGTTTTCTTCATTACAAAGTCGGTATACCCCGAATAACCTAAGAAACGACATAAAGCATCTTTTGTCGCCAACTGTGGATTACCTGTCTTCTGCTGAAAAAATCGTTTAAGTGTATTAGCATTTACATCGATCTTCGTTGTTTCGAAGATCATATTTTCCAGTGTTTTAAATTGATTTAAGTCCCAGGACTCCGAAGAACCCCACGACTCTAATAAAATATTATATTCTTTTATTATTTCCTTTATGTACCTTTTATCCTTATATTCGTCCATCATTTATATCAAAATTAAACACGAACTAATTATTTAGAAATAAAAATCCGCTGTGAAAATACAAATAAAATCTAGTAATTGTCAAGCATAAAGTGGTTTATTTGCGTTTTGTCTGGATTTTGTTCTCATTTTATTCTCTTTTTTATTTAACTTCATCAAGCATATCCAATACTTTTGCAGAAAAGAATTTATTTTGTACTAATTTCAAATACAATGAAAAAATACTTCTCTACATTATTAATCATACTGCTTTCGAGCTTTACAACTGCTCCCCGTATAGTATGGTTAGATGAATTAGATCTCTCTAACGTCGATCAATCTGCAGGTAAAGCAATAGCCAATCAATCAATGTGGAAAACACCACTTTCTATTGCCGGAGAAAAATTTGACCGGGGTGTAGGTACACATGCCGCAAGCGTATTCCGCATAAAACTTGACGGCAAAACAATCTCCTTCAAGGCATCTGCAGGAATAGATGATTCCGCACCCGAACACGAATTAAAACAAGCCAGTGCTGAATTTATAATTTTAGGAGATGGTAAAATCATCTGGCGAAGTGGAATCATGCATGCAGGAGAAAAAGCAAAACAAATAGATATTTCTACTAAGGGTATAAAATCTCTAATCCTACGTGTCGATCATGCAGGAGATGGAATAGCCGGAGATCGTACCAACTGGGTAAATGCCAGATTTGAAGTTAAAGGTGTCGATCCTGTTTCGGTAAAAAAAGAACGTGAACAGGAATACATCCTAACCCCTGCTGTTGCAAAACAACCTATGATTAATGCTCCTTATATATATGGTGCCCGCCCGGAAAATCCATTTCTGTTTACAGTACCTATTTCAGGAGAAAGACCACTGAAAATAACTGCAACCAATTTACCCGAAGGATTATCCATCGATAGCAATACTGGCATTATTACAGGAAAAGCAATAAATCCGGGAACCTACACTGTTCGTATCTCCGCTAAAAATCAATACGGAGAAACTAGTAAAGACTTGACTCTTAAAATTGGTGAAAAGATAAGTCTGACTCCTCCTATGGGCTGGAATAGCTGGAATGTTTTCGGAGCAGACATTGATGACAAGAAAATAAGAAGAATGGCCGACCGGATGGTAGAATTAGGACTTGTCAATTATGGATATGCTTATATAAATATTGATGATGGATGGCAAGGTGCACGTGGAGGAAAATACAATGCAATAATGCCGAACGATAAATTTCCTGATATGAAAGGCCTTGTTGATTATGTGCATAGTAAAGGACTCAAAATAGGAATATATTCTTCTCCGTGGGTACAAACTTTTGCAGGGTACATTGGCAGCAGTGCTGATACACGTGATGGTAAAATTATCAATTCGAGCCGCAGATATGGAGAATTTTCATTTGCTAAACAAGATGTAAAGCAGTGGGCAGAATGGGGATTCGATTATATTAAGTATGATTGGGTAACTAATGATATAGCCCATACAGCAGAACTATCATATCTTTTACATCAATCGGGAAGAGATATTCTGTATAGCATCTCCAATGCTGCTCCATTTGAACTGGCAGAAGACTGGAGCAATCTAACAAATGCCTGGCGGACAACAGGAGATATTTATGATTCCTGGTGTAGTATGACTACCATAGGTTTCCTTCAGGATAAGTGGCAACCATTTGCCAAACCAGGTAGTTGGAATGACCCGGATATGCTCATTGTAGGAAAGGTTGGCTGGGGAAAAAATATACATCCTACACATTTATCTCCTGATGAACAATATACGCATATCACTTTATGGAGTATTCTGGCAGCGCCTTTACTGATAGGATGCGATCTGGAACAGATAGATGATTTTACAATGAATCTATTAAGTAACAGAGAAGTAATAGCCATCAACCAGGATATTGCCGGTATACAAGGTAGCAGAGTATATGCTGATAATAATAAAGAAATTGAAGTATGGAGTAAACCACTAAAAGATGGTTCCATAGCAGTCGGATTATTCAATCTATCCGATAATAAACAGAATATATCCATTTCCTGGGATCAACTGAATATTCAAGGTAAACAGAAAGTACGTGATCTTTGGGAACAAAAAGACAAAGGCATTTACATCAATAAATATCAATCTGATGTACCTTCACATGGAGTACTTTTTATAAAAATAGAACCTGTGAAATGAAACGACTTGATATGATTTGCAGGTAAAGACTAACTAACAGATCTGAATTATACATTCGATACTTATTAACCGACTTTATTAACCAGAGTTAATAAAGTCTGGTTATAACCTTTCTTATTCCGGACTTACCAACATTTATCCTGCTTTTACAAGACGTATCTAAGCAATGTGCAAGAGCTATATATGCTACTTACAGGAACTATATATCCAACGTGCAGCACATATATGTCCAATACGCAGGATATATATCCCCTATAAACAGCATCTATATATCCTGTAAAGAGTATAATTACATCATTTGGATTCTATACTTATGAACAATTCTATATATATTGATTATAAGCAAATTAACTACATTATCCACCAGTTATCAACTACTTATTAACCAATGCGGTTTTAAGCTGCTAACGTAGCTTTTTGAACAAATCCCAAATTACAATACCGGTAGTTACAGAAACATTCAAGGAGTGCTTCGTACCATATTGAGGAATCTCTATACAGCCATCTGAATGGTTAATAACCTCCTGTTGTACTCCTTTCACTTCATTTCCCATCACAATGGCATATTTCTTCGTCTTATCCAGTTCAAGTTCATCCAACATAATGCTCCCTTCTGCTTGTTCTACGGAATAAACGATATATCCCTCTTTTCGGAGGTTATCAACAGCATCAACAGCGTTATTAACATACTTCCAGTCAACAGTGAACTCTGCTCCTAAAGCTGTCTTATGCATTTCAGGATGTGGGGGAGTGGCTGTTATACCACAAAGATAAATGCACTCAATACGAAATGCATCCGAAGTGCGGAACACAGACCCTATATTGTGCAAACTACGAATATCGTCCAGTACTACTACCAGAGGCAGTTTTTCAACCTGTTTGAACTCTTCGGCACTGATACGGTTCAGCTCTGTTATTTTCAGTTTACGCATACGTCTTTTCTTTTATTACGTTCTTGCTACAAAGGTAATTCTTTTCTGTTAACAGAGATGTTGATAACGGTTTAAAACCTGTCAAAACTATCGGCAAAGATTTTGAAAAATAATTCTTGCATTATTCAAAAGAAGATATATGAGGCACTCGTTATGAACATTCCAAAAAATAAAATCAAAACTTTCCATGCAGACATAAACATATTTTTCAGCACTTATCTATCTGTTTATATCCATAAAGTTTTTAACTTTGCACTTTATCAACAGGGAGTTAATAGCAAACTTCCATTTGACGGCATTTAACGATGCTTTCATTGATAATGAAGCAAGTAGAATAGGATATCTTGCCCTTTATATCAGTTCATAACCAACTCATAAAGCAGAAGTATGGACTAATAACTTATCCGGCAAGAAAAATCGTATTTATTTGCTAACATTATTAACAGGCTATCATCACTAACAAAGGATTTTTTTTAAAAGGAAAGAAATAAGAATATTATTATGAATGAACTCATAAAGGCTATTAACGAGCTAAAGAAAGAAAAGAATGCAATCATTCTGGGACACTACTACCAGAAGGGGGAAATACAAGACATCGCCGATTATGTTGGCGACAGTTTGGCATTGGCTCAATGGGCAGCCAAAACGGAAGCGGACATTATTGTGATGTGTGGCGTTCACTTTATGGGGGAAACGGCAAAAGTGCTTTGTCCGGACAAGAAAGTGTTAGTGCCCGACATGGCGGCAGGTTGTTCGTTGGCGGACAGTTGTCCGGCAGATCAGTTTGCACAGTTTGTCAAAGAGCACCCGGGATACACCGTTATTTCGTACGTCAACACGACAGCTGCCGTGAAAGCAGTGACAGATGTGGTGGTGACTTCCACCAATGCGAAGCAGATCGTGGAAAGCTTCCCCAAAGATGAGAAAATAATCTTTGGTCCGGATAGGAATTTGGGTAATTATATCAACTCTGTTACGAACAGGAATATGCTTCTTTGGGACGGAGCTTGTCATGTGCATGAACAGTTCTCTGTTGAAAAGATTATGGAATTGAAAGCGCAGCATCCCGAAGCGTTGGTCTTGGCACATCCCGAATGTAAGAGTACAGTATTGAAACTGGCTGATGTGGTAGGATCTACAGCTGCTTTGTTGAAGTATGCCGTGAACCACCCGGAAAACACGTATATTGTGGCTACCGAATCAGGTATCCTGCATGAGATGCAGAAGAAGTGTCCGCAGACAACGTTTATCCCTGCTCCTCCGAACGATAGTACGTGCGGATGTAACGAGTGTAGCTTCATGCGGTTAAATACGTTAGAGAAGCTCTATGAGTGTCTGAAGAATGAGTCACCGGAAATTACCGTAGATCCCGAAATAGCGGAGAAGGCAGTGAAGCCTATTCAGCGGATGCTGGAGATTTCGGCGAAGCTGGGATTATGATAGGATATACAAACAGTACCTTCCAATACATTAAACGGTACCTTCCAACATACTGGATGGTACCGTTTAATGTATTGGAGTGTACCATTCCGTGCGTCAGATAGTACCGTTCTTTGAGATGTAATTATTTCATTTAAATTTCATTCATAGCGATATTAGTTTTCTGCTTCCAGACGGATAACGAATCCACCGCCTTTTGCCATATCTATATTCAATATAGTTTTATTATCCACTGTTCTTTTCTCTACCATGTATTCTTTAGGTTGCTCATAGGAGTCCGGAGCGTCTTTAAAGATAGTTGCCTGATAGGAGACATTGTCTTTCAGGAAGCTGAGGTTCACTTCTGTAGAACGGGCATCCCAATTGGTCATTCCGCTCACATACCAGTCATTGCCTTTTTGTTTCGCTGTTACGATATATTCGCTTAACTTTGCTTCTAATGGCAAGGTCTTATCCCATACTGCGGGAACTTTGGAAAGGAAGTCGAGTACATCCGGATATTTATTGTATTCGGTGGGTGAGTCACATAAATAAGCCATCCATTGGTCGTAAATGACAAACATGGACAATTCATGCGAACGTGTTCCCATACTCATAGGCGGAGTATTATCTATATCCATCGGTCTGAATTCATCCTGAGTGACACTTCTCATGGATCCCGGAGTATAATCTGCCGGTCCTGCCAACAGGCGGATGAAAGGAAAACGAGTGTGATATTCGGGAGTTAACGTCTTTTCCCAGAAGTTACATTCCGCTCCTCTTACTGCTTCATAGTTCAGTATATTGGGATACGTGCGATGCAATCCGGTAGGGACCGGGCAACCGTGGAAAATAGCTACCATTTGCTTTTCGGCCAGACGTTCTGCAAATTCTTTTCCCCATCTCATGGCTATCTGGTCATTCCGTTCGAAAAAGTCGATCTTTGCTCCGGATACACCATAGCTGTGCATTTTAGCGATCCAGTCACTTGGATTCTCTCTGGCACAACTAGCCCATGTCCAGACGATAATCTTCACATTCTTTTCTTTGGCGTATGAGCATAGTTCTTTGATGTAATCTTCGGACCATCCGGCATCCAAGGTCATATATTCGATATGATTTTTTGAAGCCCAGTCTACATAGTATTTATATAACTGGAGAGAAAGCTGCTTGTTTCCACAGGGGAAGTCAACACCTTCCAAAACGGCTTTGTGCCACCATTCCCATGCACTCTTTCCCGGTTGGATCCAGGAAGTATCGGTCAGACGGCAAGGATCGGCCAGTTTGTATACCAGTTCGTTGTTCAATAATGATTTGTCATCTTTCGAAACGATGATGACACGCCACGGAAAACTACGGTTTCCATCAGTCTTTGCGATGTAATTCTCTCTGGTAACAACCAAATGATTGGAATACCAGTAGTAAGGATTGGACGGATCGGAGTCTATTGTTTCTTTTGGGTAATTAGCCCATTTTCCGCGCATGGAGTTGTAGCCGTTGGATTCCATATACAGAGCCGGATAATCATAGGTATTTGATTCCGTTATGACCACTTTATAAGGAGAATCGGGATATTCGTATAATACCGGAGAAACAGCAAAACGTTCGTAAGGAATTTCCAACGGACCTTTGTAGACTTTATAGAGTCTTTCAAAGTTTCTATATCCTTGATGTACCTGATGGGTACGTCCGGATTGATCCGTTTCGCCGGAATAATTAGCATCGCATTCCGGATAATAGATGGTTGGGGTGGAAGCAAAGTTGAAAATGGCATCTTCACTGATGATTGTAATTTCTCCGTTGAGACGGGTGACGAAATGATAGGCCACTCCTTCATCATAAGCACGTACTACAAGGTCGCAACTGTCATTGAAAGAAACGGTAAGTTCATTATAAGCATCCTGTAATTCTTTGTTTTTACCAACAAGGACGTCGATAGTCTGGTTCACCTTTCTTTTCTTTGCCGACTTTACACTTCCGTTGCCGATTACTCTGCCGTCCGCCAGATGTAATCCGATGGGAGAAGGAAGTATAAGTTGTGTATTATCGTACCATACTTCGTATTGGGTACCTTTGTCTATTTTCAGTTTAATCTTCAGTTTTCCGTTAGGAGAAACCGTTTCATATTTCTCTGCCTGTAGCGTGCAGCTTAAAGAGAATAAACAAAGGAGTATTAAATAACTGATTTTTTTCTTATCCATATAATGTGTTTTATTGAGAATTAAAGATGTTATTAATTTAATTGTGCCAACCTTTTTTTCTTAAATAATCGAGCAAATAAGCAGGTTGATCTGTTTGTAAAATCCGGGCTCCTAGCTGTTCGATCAGATAACCGTAGCTTTTTTCCGGATCGGTCAGTGCAAGATTATCATCATGATTTCCTGCAAGTGATCCCCATAATGTGTTATACCAAATCAAACTTTTCTTAAAAAGTAATTGTTTTATTTTTGGAGGAAGCGGATTTTTGGGGTCTGAATAAATAATTTCGAAAGCAGCAGGACGTAATTCTTTCAAATAGTCTGTGATTATTTTCTCAGCTTCTTTGTTACCTAAATCTATTACTGGCATATATAAAACTTTATCCAAATAAGAACCAAATTCTCGTTTGACAGTTTCTATAGGCTGTCCTCCTTTCATGATTACTTGATTTTGGGTTTCGGTTTTTTCCAATATAGCATATACATCGTCAAAAATGTCATATGCTTTGTCCAAATTAACCATGATTTTTCCTTTTGCTGTTAACAAAGCTTCTTCTAAAGTGGGCACAACATAATTTGTTACTTTTCCATCCTTATCTTTCAATTTTAACTTTTTTATATCTGCCAGAGTCCAGTTTTTAATTTCTCCTTTTCCAGTGGTAGTACGATCTAGTGTATTATCATGCATTAGAATCAGTTGTCCATCTTTTGTTTTTTGAATGTCAATTTCTACAATATCTACTTTCATAGCAATGGCGCTGTCAATAGCAGCAGTTGAATTTTCCGGTGCGCTACGCCAATTTCCCCGATGAGCAACAACTAACACTTTGTTTGATTTTGGATTTAAGAAAGTATTTTTAATTGTTTCTACATGTTGTTGTGCCGTTACTATGCAGGTTGATAAACAATAGATAATTAATAATAGAGTTGATTTTTGATTTTTCATTATTGCCATATTAAAATAGAATGAATAAGGTTTAATGTACTAATACATTCTTTATAACTTTAATCACTTGATTTGCTAAAGCTGAATACCCTGCGTCAATCGGATGTGTCCCGTCTCCGCCTGCATAATATTCGGGGTGGTCGATTACTACTTTCCATAAGTCGTTCACTTCTATGCTGGCACGATTGATATGTTTCAGTGCAATCTGATTACGTACATTCAACCGTTCGGTGATAGGGGCAAACTCTTTCATTCCTTCTCCGGTACGGACGGGAGTGGTGTTTGCCCAGATCAGCTTGGCTTTAGGGGCGTATTTACGAATGATTTTGATTAATTTTGGGAAACTTTTATCATACTCTTCTTCTGTATAATCGAATCCGTGCAAACCATTATTGAAATGGATAACGTCGAACTTTGTATTTTTGAGTACTACGGCCAGTTCTTCGATTAAAGCCGGATCACCTACACTTTTCGAATTGGAGAGCCGTCCTACATATGCTTTTTCTTTCAGAGCTGCTTCTACTTTTCCGTAATATCCGCGTGTGATGGAATTTCCGATAAGCAGTACGTGTGGAAGATCTGTTTTGTTAGCTCCGGGAATCCAAATGTCAGACCATTCGATATATTCACGTGCAATCTTTTTCTGTGCATAAGTGAAAATACAAAGAGACAGTAGAATAAATGTAATAAAGGTGTGTTTCATTATTTTCTTTTTTAAATTGGTTATGTTATATAGGTTCGGATACAAAATTAGGTAATAACAGAAAGATTATATGTGTACAAAGCAATCAAAAAATGAAATATTTGCAGCAAACATTCTATTTTTTGATTGCTTTATATCTATAATAGGGTATAGATAATTTCTATCTTTGTGAAAAAAGTAAAATTTGAAGATCAATATCATGAAAAAGTACATTTTATTTATGATGAGCGTTTGGTTCATCCAGTTGGCTATTTTTGCCCAGTCTAGAATAATAGAGGTTTTTCCGGAGCAGGGAAAAGATATTGAAAATATAGCGTTAGCTTTAAAAAAAGCTGCTGACTGTAAAGGAAGGCCGGTTACTGTAAAGTTTTCACCGGGAATTTATCAGTTAGACCGTGCGAAATCATCACAAGTGTTATATTATATATCAAATACGACTTCTGAGTTGGATGATCCTGATCCGACTAAACATATCGGATTGTATCTTAATACATTAAAGAATATCACTATTGATGGTTGTGGGTCAACTTTATTGATGAATGGTGAAATGACAAGTTTCGTACTTGATAAATGTGAAGGTATTGTTTTGAAAAATTTTAATATAGATTATAAACATCCTACTCAAACAGAGGTTGAAGTATTGGAAGAGGGGAATGATTATTTGATTGTTCAGGTACATCCCACATCCCAATATCGGATTGTAGACGCACAGTTGGAGTGGTATGGTGATGGTTGGTCTTTTAAGAACGGAATAGCGCAGTCGTATGACCGTATAAGTGAAATGACTTGGCGTTCTTGGAGTCCGATGGAGAATTTGCTTCGTACAGTAGAACTTCGTCCAAATGTGTTATATCTGCAATATAAAGAAAAACCACAAGTAGGACTACATACTATTTTTCAGATGCGCGATTCTTTCCGTGACGAAGTGAGTGGATTTGTAAACAGAAGTAAGGGAATACTGTTGGAGAATATCAACTTCTATTATTTAGGAAATTTCGGGGTAGTCTGTCAATACAGTGAGAATATTACTGTTGATCGTTGTAACTTTGCTCCTCGTCCAGGTTCAGGACGTACTAATGCGGGATTTGCTGATTTTATTCAGGTTTCTGGTTGCCGTGGTATGATTGATATTAAGAATTCCCGTTTTATAGGTGCACACGATGATCCTATAAATATACATGGTACACATTTGCGAGTAATAGAATTTTTGTCGGACAATCGTTTAAAACTTCGTTTTATGCATGACCAGACTTTTGGATTTGAAGCCTTTTTTAAAGGAGACGATATAGAACTTGTTGATTCACGTTCTCTGTTGGTAGTAGGGAAGTGTAAAGTAAAAGAGGCAAAATTAGTAACGCCAAGAGAAATGGAACTCACTCTGTCAAGTCCACTCTCTTCGGAGGTAATGCAACAGAAAGACCTGGTTATTGAGAACGTGACGTGGACACCGGAAGTGCGGATTACAAACAATTACTTTGCAAGAGTACCAACCAGAGGGATTCTTATCACAACACGACGTAAGTCTCTGATAGAAGGAAATACATTCTACGGCATGCAGATGAGTGGAATATTTGTAGCCGATGATGGATTAAGCTGGTATGAGTCAGGACCGGTACATGACTTGACTATTCGTCAAAATACGTTTTTAAACTGTGGAGAACCGATTATTAGCATTGATCCGGAGAATAGAGAATATAAAGGGGCGGTTCATAAAAATATTACTATTGAAGAAAATTATTTTTATATGAGAAAAAATAGCTCATGTGCCATTCGAGCGAAGGCTGTTGATGGTCTGATGATACGTCATAATTTGATTTATTCTCTAGATACTGAAAAAAATAAAGAGTCTGATTTTATTCAGATGTATAATTGTAATGAAGTTACAATAAAAGAAAATCGGGTACAGTTGCACCACCTATTTAAATAAATTCTATTTCAATTTTAAAAGAAATAGATAAATATATAGTAAAAGATTTGATTATAGTAAACCCTGGAAATTTATAATACAAACTTCCAGGGTTTATTTTTATAAGAATAACATTTGATGAATAGCTTAATAAAATGGAGAACTTTATTCAGCTACACTCCACAATCTTACTGACTTAAATTCTATATTTCTACAGATATCTGAGAAAGATACTACCCAGCCTACGGTAATAGTTTTTTCTTCTGTTAGTTCAAATATAGGTAAGGCAGATGTTTTATTAGTATGTTCTGACTCAAATTTGAGGTAAGAGAGAATAATGTCTGACTTTTCCAATTCTTCATTGTCGGGTAGTGATTCGCCTTGAGCTACAGCAAAATGGATATTGGTACTGCCAGAACCTATATTTGCTGCGTTTTTTACTTCGATACGCATTTCATACTTTCCTTCTGGTAAAGTAAATGTTTGCCAGATCTTTCCGTTGTCATAATATCCCTGACTCCATTGTGTTGTTTCGAACTGAATTGTTCCATCGTTATATTCTGTGAAGCCGGCACCTCCATTGGCATTTTTAGTTTCCATAACTTCATTCCATTTCCAATCGTAAGGTTTTCCCCATTTATTGCTTACATCATATCCTCTAAATGGATATCCGGCATTCTTAATATAAAGACTGGTTAGGTCTTTTGTAATGCCAATGTAACTTTGGGAAGGCAATGTAACTTCTTTATATTCTGTAACAAATTCGTCCAAGGAAGTTGTTGTCGGTTTATATATACTATTGTACCGGAGTATTCCATTAGCTTTAAAATTGTCGAGTTCTGTTGTAGTCTCGTCAACTGAAATATATTTCGAGCCTAAAGTTCCGTCCTGACGTTCATATTCAAGGTTACAGCCTACTAAACCGTCTCCTCTTGATATATTCCAATTCAGTTTGGCTGCCCATATTCTTTCTGATTGTCCACTTTCATTTACAATTTCTTTTTGTTCAGGAGAGATACTATGTAAAATCCGGTTGGTTAATGCTTGTTGGTATAGTTCGCCATATGCATAAGCAGATACCTCTGTCGGGATAGATGTGTTGTTTTTGGGATCATAGGTGACTATCGAGAAGTCATATTGTCCTTCTGTTAAATTCTCTAACATAAATTCGAAGGTTTCTCGTGGTTCCGTACGTTCTATTGGAAACTCTTTAAACTTTTCTTCCAATGTAATAGGATCTTTGTAACTAATAACACATTTTACCTGATTTACACCGTACATCATTTTCCCTTCTATTTTGATTCTATTTTTTCCAGTAAAAGCTTTGAGTGAATCAAGTTTCCCTACATAGATTTTTTCTCCCTCGTCTAGATAAGGCTGAATACCATCCAGCATGCCATTACATGAATAGAAAAAGCACAGGATACTACAGAGAATCAATATATTTATTTTTTTCATACTTTTGCTTTGTTAAAAGGTTATTGTATCGGGGTTCCGTAGAACCAAAGTTGCTGCATAACTACCAATCCGGCACCGTCATGAGTAGAAAGTATTTTAAATCGAATGTATCTTACTGGAGGAATATCTGCCGGAAATTCAAATTCTTCTCCTTTACTAGCATATGTTATATCTTCTTCTGAATTTGAACCGGCGGGCCATCCGGAAGGTTTTATACTTTCACAATCTGCCAGTTTGGTCCATCCGTCCCAACTTCCGTCCGAAGATGGTAAATCAGAACGTCCCCATACTTCCCATTCTTTGATAGCACCTGCACGATAGTAATAACTACCTCCCATGGAGCGTTGCCATGAGGTGAAGCGGCTTAATTGAGCGGTTTGACCCATATCGAATGTAAACCATACAGGAAACTCGGAAGGATTAAAGTCATAACCGTGAGCATAATTCCAACTGTTTAATCCATGATCTCCATTGAATAAAGACTCCAAAGTATGACCTGCGTTGTCCATCTTTATATCATTGGCTAGATAGAAAGTTTTGAATTTGGTCAAATCCAATTTTTCTTCATATAGTGGTGTCAAGGTTGTTAAGTATTCCTCTGACTGGTTATCATATAGATCGCGGACACGGACTTTAAAATCATGTGGTTCGGCAGAGAACCCTCGGAGTGTAAAGCCGATGTTTTTTACAGAAGTATATTCTGTATGTTCTACATTCCAATTACCTTTTGAATCTTTTGTAGAGACATCAAAGATGAGATAGTTTCTGCCTCCATTTGTAGTATGTATATAAATACCTCCGAATGTAGGATTTACCTCTATTTCTTCAATGGCAGTAAGGTATGCCGGTTTTCCAGGTACTATTTCGGTGATGATAGCTTCTCCTTCTTTCTCCATTTTGTTAACGGCTGAGATTACTAGTTTTTTCGGGTTCGTATTTCCGAAACCTTCTATTGTCGTTTCATCAGTATAGAGAGAAGCACGTGCTTCCATTTCTTTTCCATTGTCAAGTGTATATTTTATTTTGATATACAATAGATCTTCGTCTGTTGGAGCAATGAATTTCAATGTCACTCCACCAGGAATTTGTTCATAGGAAGTCACTTGTACTGTACCAGGAGCATGTCCACTGCCATCCCCATAAGGTTTATGAGTTTCTACATCTTCGCAACTGTGTAGCAATACTGCCGCACATGCTATCCATATATAATATAAGATTCTTTTTTTCATTGTTTTTCGATGTTTATAATTACCATCCATACGTTTGAATTAATTTGTCGTCTACTTGTAAGTCTTGTTTTTTTATAGGCCACAAATAGTCTTTAGTTGTAAATGCGCGAGGAACAAAGAGAGTTGTGACTTTATAAAAGTCTTCCTCTATTTCTCCTTGTACGTTCCATCCTTTAATGGATTTACTCAGTTCTTTTGAAGCGTCTTTCCATCGTCTGAGATCATTGTATTGATGTCCTTCCAACGCAAGTTCAATTTTACGTTCCTGTTTGATGATACTTCTCATCCCATCTTTAGTTTTAGGTTTGGTAGGATCATTGCTGTACTTTTCCCATGCTACTCTGACATCTCCTATATCTTCGGTCTGTCCAAGTACACCTTTTTTCAATCCAGAACGTTCGCGTACCTTCCGTAGGTATGTATAAACTTCTTCCGGTACATTATTATCACCTTCTGTAGCTTCATTAAGTGATTCTGCATACATTAGATACAAGTCGCCTAATCTGATAATAGGGAATGGGTATTCGTAGACTACTTGTGAAGATTGAGTTATAGCATTTTGATAATATACTACTTTTTTAGCGAAATAACCTGTAATGGAGTAGTTAAATCCCCATTTGTTTCCAGAGTTTCTTCCATATTTACCATCTACATAATTCAAGTCATTGACATCTGTACGTCCGTTACCATACCAAGTGGAACCATCGAAACCGAGAGACCCGTAGAAGCGGGGTTCTCTGTTGAAGTGAAGTACGGCAGTGGTCCAGCCTGTTCGCATGTTATATTTATCAGCACTAGTCACTTGTCGGGTTGTGTAACGATTATCATAGTTTCCGTTTGTTAACCATTCTTTGTCTTCGTCAATGGGCACTCCATTTTTACTGTAAAATTGTTCTGCTGTTTCCAGTGTAGGAGCATATACACCTGCTGCCCTGCTTTGCAAAATACCTCCTGTCACTTCACCGTTTCCACTACCTTGTCCGCGTCGAGCGTCTGACCGGTGGTTTCCTCGCGCACCACGAACTGATGCGCGCCGCCGTCATAGTCGAGGCCGGCGTTGCGCGGCGGGGTGGCGTTCGCGTTGAAGGCCTCGAC
>ERZ838827.637-NODE-637-length-38975-cov-8.679856_pt1 | contig 38975 bp, 36 predicted proteins | sample MGYA00519881_ERZ838827 | MGnify/ENA primary metagenome ERZ838827 (study PRJEB31850, sample SAMEA3708842) | human gut metagenome | biome: human gut; feature: human-associated habitat; material: faeces | place: China | collected 2014 ...
GTGTACGGCCTTTATTTGAAATTATTTGTAAACCTATTTGCTGAGACGATTAATATCCGCCTCATGAGGCGGCTCTTTGGCTTATACTTTCGCAAACTCTTTTATTAGGCAACCCGTCCCCGGTCACACCCTTCGGCACGACGTGCCCCCTCTTCTGCGTGTGCCCGCGGACCCTCTTTACTCGAGATACTTTCCATGAGCCAACTTTCCTACGCGGCTGCCGGCGTTTCCATCGATGCCGGCGACGAACTCGTTGAACGCATCAAGCCCTTTGCCAAGCGCACGATGATCCCGGGCGTCCTCGGCTCCATCGGCGGCTTCGGCGCGCTCTTCGAAGTCAGCAAGGAATACAAGAACCCGGTTCTCGTCACCGGCACGGACGGCGTGGGCACCAAGCTCATGCTCGCCTTCAAGCTCGGCCGTCACGACACGGTCGGCCAGGACCTCGTTGCCATGAGCGTCAACGACATCCTCGTGCAGGGTGCCCGCAGCCTCTTCTTCCTCGACTACTATGCCTGCGGCAAGCTCGACGTTGACGTCGCCGGTCGCGTTGTCGCCGGCGTCGCCAAGGGCTGCGAACTCGCAGGCTGCGCTCTTATCGGCGGTGAGACCGCCGAAATGCCGGGCATGTATCCGGAAGGCGAATACGACCTCGCAGGCTTTGCCGTTGGCGTTGTCGAAAAGGACCAGATCATCGACGGCCGCACGATCCAGCCGAGCGACACGATTCTCGGCCTTGCCTCGAGCGGCCCGCACTCCAACGGCTTCTCCCTCATCCGCAAGGTGGTCGAAGTCGCCGGCGCTGACTGGAACATGCCGTTCGACGGTGCCACGCTCGCCGACCGCGCCATGGAACCCACCCGCATCTACGTCAAGCAGGTTCTCGAAGTCATGAAGTCCGTGAAGATCAAGGGCATGGCCCACATCACGGGCGGCGGCCTCGTGGAGAACGTGCCCCGCGTTCTTCCCGAAGGCGTTCAGGCCGTCATCGACGGCAAGTCCTGGACGCGCCCGGCCATCTTCGACTGGCTTCAGGAAAAGGGCAACATCGACAGCCATGAAATGCACCGCGTCTTCAACAACGGCATCGGTCTCGTCGTGATCGTCTCTGCCGAAGACGCCGAAAAGGCCCGCGCCGCCTTTGAAGCTCAGGGCGAAAAGGTCTTCACGATCGGCACGATCGCCAAGCTTCCCGAAGGCGAAGCTCCCTGCGTCGTCCGCTGATCAGCCCTAGGTCACTGACCAAGAATTGCGGCACTGCATCCATTGCAGTGCCGCTTTCTTTTTATTCAAACAAGCGCAGGAGGAGTCACCTTCTCCAACAATCCGAGCACGCTGTCGAGCGCGCCCGCGTCAAGTGGGTCCAACAGAGCAACATCGGGCATGCTGCGCATCCAGGTCATCTGTCTCTTGGCCAACTGTCGGGTGGCGGCAACGCCTGCCAGATGAAAGGCTGCCATATCAGTGCGCCCCTCGATGAAGTCGATCGCCTGACGATAGCCTACAGCCCGCATGGCCGGGCTGTCAGGATCGTAGTCTGGACGCATCATCAAAGACCTTACCTCATCCAGAAAGCCATCGGCAAGCATCTGATCAAACCTTGCTTCGATTCGGGCATGCAGCCACTTTCTGTCCGAGGGCAGCAGCCCCACCGTCAACGTCTCCACCGCAGGTCTGCGAACGCTCTCTGCATGGAAGGCCGAGATCGGCCTGCCCGTCATTCTCCAGACCTCCAGAGCGCGCCCGATGCGCTGGCTGTCGTTGGGCGCCAGTCTGGCGGCCGTCACGGGATCTATCCTCCCGAGTTCTTCATGCATGGCGGGCCAGCCGCGTTCAGCCGCCTCAGTCGCCACCGCCTCGCGAACCTCAGGCGTGCTCGAGGGCATGTCGTTGATGCCGTCCCTGAGAGCCTTGGCGTAGAGCATCGTGCCGCCCACGATGAGCGGAAGCCGCCCTCTCGAGCGGATCTCACCCACGAGTCTCACGGCATCCTCCAGAAAATCGGCGGCGCTGTAGGCCTCACCAATGTCACGGATGTCGATCAGATGGTGCGGGCATACCGCCCTTTCCTCCTTCGTCGGCTTGGCCGTACCGATGTCCATGCCCCTGTAGACAAGCGCGGAATCCATGGAGATGATCTCAACGTCGTGACGTCGGGCGATCTCCAGAGAAAGAGCGGACTTGCCGCCCGCCGTAGGCCCAAGAATCATCAGCGCCTGCGGCTTTTGCCCACATTCATGCAGAACCTTTTCAATCGCGTCCATCACTTGCCCCTCATGAAGAGCTTGTCCAAGTCCGTCAGCGTCATCTGCCGCCATGTCGGACGGCCGTGGTTGCACTGGTCGGCCCGCTCGGTCTCCTCCATGTCCCTCAGAAGCCTGTCCATTTCGGGCAGGGTGAGACGGCGGTGCGCACGCACGGAGCCATGACAGGCGACCGTGGCGAGAAGCCTGTTTCTGAGCTCCTCGATGACGGACGTCTCACCGAAGTTCTGAAGATCCTCGAGAAGACACTTCACCATGGTCTCCACCGTCTGGGACGGCATGTCCTTGCAGAGCATCGGAAGCGCACGCACGGCGACGGCACAGTCTCCGGCCCCCGTGAGTTCAAGACCCAGCGTGGAAAGGAGCTCGCGGTTTTCCTCAAAGACGGAGAAGAGAAGCGGGTTCACGCGGAAGACCTGCGGGATCAGAACCTGCTGCACGGCGATGCCGCGGGCGTCCATCTCGCGCTTGAGACGCTCGTAGGTGATGCGCTCGGCCGCTGCGTGCATGTCGACCACCACGAGCCCGCGCTCATTCTCCGCCAGAATGTAAATGCCGCCGATCTGGGCAATGGCGCGGCCGAGCGTCCCCGGAGGAAGCGTCGCGGGCTTGCGCGCTTCAGAAGCGGGATTGGCCGCAACGCATGCCGAGGTCTTGTCGGAAGCGGACGGAACCGCCTCGGCAATCTCCTCGAAGCTCATGCCCTCGGCCGTCTCAGGCGGAGGCACGTCAATCGGCCCGAGAGACGTTGCCTCATTCGTCTCCTTCAGGAAGGATCCTCCCTGAAGGTCGAGACGTCCGGATTCAGGTTCGGCAGGTGGCACTTTCTCGCTCTTGAGCCAATTGCCGTCTTCCCGCCCCGAGATGCGTCCCTCAGGAACTCTGCCCTGCGCAGCCGCTCTGGCAGTATCGACGTCCGCGCCGAAAAGACGCATGGCCGTGCTGACGTCAGGACGGGATTCAGGCTTGAACGCGGGGCGTGAAGGTGCTGTGATTGATGGGGTGACACCGAGCGAGCCTGACGAAAAAACGGACGGCGCGGGCGACTGCACGGGACGTGCGGCCTCCTGCAGTTTCTGAGCAGGCAGGGCTGCCTCGGTCTCCTCACCGTTCAGAAGCGAAGCGGCGGGCGGCGCGAGCGCCGCCTTCACGGCATGCATGACGAACTGGTGCACCCTGCTCGACTCCCTGAACCGCACCTCGAGCTTGGCGGGATGCACGTTTACGTCGACCGCAGTCGGATCCAGCGTCAGATAGAGACAGAAGACGGGCTGGCTCTGGCCGTGCAGCACGTCCTGATAGGCGGCCTTGACGGCATGCATGAGCGTCTTGTCACGCACATAGCGGCCATTGACGAAAAAGTACTGCCCGTCCGCACGACTGCGGGCGATGGCCGGAATGCCGGCGAGTCCTCGGATCGTCATGCCGTCCTCCTCGGCCGCCACCTCGCGATGCTGTCCCTTGAAGGCCCTGGGCATCAGCGCCTCAATGCGGTCAACGACGTTCGTGACGGCAGGGAGCTTCAGAACATTGCGGCCATTTGCCGAAAGCGTGAAGCCGATGTCGGGGTTGGCGAGCGCCAGACGCTCGAGATATTCGGTCACATGAGCTGTTTCCGTCGCGTCGGACTTCATGAACTTGCGGCGGGCCGGCGTCTTGTAGAAAAGGTCGAGCACCTCCACGCGCGTACCGACGACGCCGGCGGCGGGATGCACCTCTCCGTCGGAGATCTCCCATGCACTGTCGGCCTCGGGCGTGCGGCTGCGGATGCTCATCTCGGCAACGGCATCGATCGACGCCAGGGCCTCGCCGCGAAAGCCGAGGCTTCCGACGCGCTCGAGCTCAAGAAGGTCGCGGATCTTGCTGGTGGCGTGCCGTCTGAGAGCGAGCGGCAGCTCGTCCTTCGGAATGCCCGAACCATTGTCGGTCACGACGATGCGCTTGAGGCCGCCGCCGTCGAGCTTGACGTCGATCTCGCCGGCGCCAGCGTCGATTGCATTCTCCACCAGCTCCTTCACAACGGAGGCAGGACGCTCGATCACTTCGCCTGCCGCAATCTGGCTGATGAGCTGGCTCGGTAGTTCAGCAATGCTTCGTTTTGGCGCAAGCGTGCGCGGCATCAGGTTTTGCATAAGCCTCGGGCAATTTCAATTCGTTAAGATATGCCCCGTCAGCCGGGGACTGCATTCAGTATGATATGTGCAATCTCCGCTCCTTGCACATGGGCCGCCCCTCCCTCGGGGGCAGGAAACAATCACCTGGGATTCTCAGATGGACATCCTCGATCTCGTCGTCAACCTCTTTACCAATACGGACGCCTTTCTCGTTTCCCTCGCCACGGACTACGGCACCCTCATCTACGCAACCATGTTCCTCATCTTCTTCCTTGAGACTGGCTTCGTGATCATGTCCTTCCTGCCGGGAGACTCCCTGCTCTTCGTGGCGGGCACCGTCGCCGCCTCCGGCACGGCCAGTCCCTGGCTCATCATGCTCGCCGTCATCGTCGGCGCCATCGCAGGCAACACGCTCGGCTACGAGCAGGGCCGCTGGCTCGGCAACCGCATCTACAGCGGCAACATCTCCTGGATCAACGAAAAGAAGCTCCGCCACGCACACGACTTCTACATGCGCCACGGCGGCAAGACCATCCTGCTTGCCCGCTTCGTGCCGATCGTCCGCGCCTTCGCGCCGCTCATTGCAGGCGCAGCCCGCATGAACGGCATCCGCTTCGAGCTCTTCAGCGGTGCAGGCGCCATTCTCTGGGCTGTCTCGATCGTCGGCGCAGGCTACCTCTTCGGCAACATCCCGTTCATCAAGAACAACCTCTCTCTCATCCTTCTCCTCGGCATCATCGCCGCCATCTCAGGCCCCGTCCTCGTGGGCATGGTCTGGAAGTTCATCCAGAAGCGAAAGGGACTTGACGCGGAAGACCCGCAAAAATAAGTCGACTTGTGAGAAAAGCCTGCCGGATCGGCAGGCTTTTCTGCATTCAGACCTTCCTCACGGCAAAAGGAAGGGGGCTGCGGCGTCCTTCTCGGAGAGGATGGGATTTTCGCACCGCCAGTCGATGTTCAGCGTCGGATCATTCCATCGACACGAGGCCTCCGACCCCGGCACCCACGGCTTGTCGACCTTGTAGAGCACGATCGTATCGTCCTCCGTCGTCACGTAGCCGTGCGCATAGCCGGCTGGCACATAGAGAGACTCTCCCTCGCCAGCCTTGAGCTCGACGGAAATCCACCTGCCGAACAGCGGGCTCTCGGGCCTCACGTCTGCCACAACGTCAAGGAGCGCTCCTCTGACGCACTGCACGGCCTTGGCCTGCGCATGCGGCTCACGCTGCCAGTGCATGCCGCGCAGCGTCCCTCTGCGGGCGTTGCAGGCGAGATTGTCCTGCATGAAGGCAATGTCCACGCCCGCCGCGCGCCAGTCAGCTGCCTGCCAGCTCTGCGTGAAGCTGCCGCGCGGATCCGCGTGAACGATGCTCTTCAAAAGCAGGACGCCCGGCAGACCGAGCGCCGTCACATGAAGCTGTGTCGTCATGATTTCCCTTTTCCGTTTCCGTCCCGCCGTCCTCACGAAAACGGGCGTCCACTCACAGCGTGAGGACGCCCGTTCAGGTTCAGAGCAAGCCTGACCTTAGTGCTTCGTGCCTGCAATCAGGTCGATCAGGGTGAGCGTCACTTCCGTGCTCTTCACGGCCGCACCGAGCGGCAGGAATTCGCAGTTGCTGTGGAAGTTGTGGCCGCCCGTGAAGTAGTTGGGCGTGATGACGCCCTGCGTCGAGATGAAGGAACCGTCCGTGCCGCCGCGCATGGCGATCGTGTTGGCCTTGACGCCGGCGATCTCGAGGGCGCGATAGAGATGGTCGACGGCGCAGCGGTTGTCGTCCGTGAGCGCGTCGGCGATGTTGCCGTACATGTCCTTCACTTCAAGTTCGATCCTGGCGCGCGGATTGCGGACCTTCAGGTATTCGACAGCGGAGGCGATAAGCGCCTTCTTGGCCTCGTACTTCTCGCGATTGTGGTCGCGGATCTTGATCGAAACCGTGGCCTGCGAGGGGTTCGAGACGATGCTGTTGACCCAGACAAAGCCTTCGGTGCCCTCGGTGCATTCAGGCGTCGAGCCGCGGTCCATCATCTGCACGAAGTCCGTGGCGATGAGGGTCGGGTTGACGAGAACGCCCTTGGAGGACATCGGATGGGCCGTGACGCCCTTGATGCGGATCGTGGCGCTGCCTGCGTTGAAGGTTTCGTAGACCACTTCGCCGAGTTCGCAGCAGTCGACCGTGTAGGCGAAGTCGACGGGGAACTTCGAGAAGTCGATCTTCTTGGCGCCGAGAAGGCCGATCTCCTCGTCGGGAACGAAGGCGACGTAGATGTCGCCGTGCGGGCGGTTTTCCTTCACGACGATGTCGAAGGCCGTCATGACGTTGGCGATGGCCGACTTGTTGTCCGCACCGAGCACCGAGGTGCCGTCGGTGACGACGATGTCGTCGCCCACGTACTTCTCGATTTCAGGATGCTCGGACGTGCGCATCCACAGGTCCTTTTCCTTGTTCAGACAGATGTCGCCGCCCTGATAGCCGCGGATCACCTGAGGATGGACGTCGGGGTTGAGGCCGGCATCCACAGTGTCGAGATGGCAGCACCAGCCGACCGTCGGAACGGCCTTGTTGTCGGGAAGATTGCCCGGAAGCAGCGCCGTCAGCACGCTGTATTCGGAAATCTCAATGTTGACGAAGCCGAGTTCGGCAAGCTCTTCGGCGAGCATGCCGGCGAGCTTGCGCTGGCCTTCGGTACTCGGGACGACGCCTGCCTTCCCGTCGCTCTGGCTCGTGACGGCCACATAGCGCAGGAATCGTTCAAGAATGGCTTCCTTCATGATGTTTTCTCTCCTCAAAGGGTTTTCTCTGCATGCGGTTGACGTCCCGCCTCAGGCGGGGCGCCTTGTTGTCCGGACGGAGGCCATGGGTCCTGCCGCCGTCCGGATGCGGATCAGCGATCCTGTTACTGAGCGGCGCGCTCTTCAAGCACGGCCACGGCCGGGAGCTTCTTGCCTTCCAGGAACTCAAGGAAGGCGCCGCCACCCGTGGAGATGTAGGAGACGCGGTCGGCAATGCCGAACTGGTGCACGGCGGAAACCGTGTCGCCGCCGCCGGCGATCGAGAAGGCGCCCTTGTCGGTCGCCTCGGCGATGGCGTCGGCCATCACGCGGGTGCCTTCGGCGTAGGGAGCCATTTCAAAGACGCCGACCGGGCCGTTCCAGACGATCGTGCCGGCGCTCTTGAGAATGTCGGCAAGGATCGCGGCGGTCTTGGGACCGACGTCAAGGATCATTTCATCTTCGGCAACGTCGTCCACATCGGCAACGCGATGCTCGGCGTCGGCCGAGAAGGCCTTGGCGACCACGACGTCGACGGGCATCGGCAGGCTGGCGCCCTTGGCGGCGAGCACGGCGAGCACCTTGCGGCATTCATCGACGAGCTCGGGTTCGGCGAGGGACTTGCCGATCGGCTTGCCCGCAGCGAGAAGGAACGTGTTGAGAATGCCGCCACCGACGATCAGGCGGTCGACCTTTTCGGCGAGGTTGGAGAGGATCGTGAGCTTCGTGGAAACCTTGGAGCCGCCGACAATGGCGGCGAGCGGGTGACGGGCCTCCTCGACGGACTTCGTGAGGGCGTCGATTTCAGCAGCCATCAGGGGGCCGGCGCAGGCGACGTCAGCGTAGCGGGCGACGCCGACCGTGGAGGCCTGGGCGCGATGAGCCGTGCCGAAGGCGTCGTTGACATAGACGTCGCAGAGGGCGGCGTACTTCTTCGAGAGCTCGTCGTTGCACTTCTTTTCGCCGACGTTGCAGCGGCAGTTTTCGAGCATCACGACATGGCCGGGCTCGACCTTGACGCCGTCAACCCAGTCGGCGACGAGCGGCATGTCGCAGCCCAGAAGCTCGCCCATGCGGCGGGCGACGCCCGCGAGGCTGTCGGCCGGCGTCACGGTGCCTTCCGTCGGACGGCCGAGGTGGCTCATCACCATCACGGCGGCACCGGCGTCAAGCGCGGTGCGGATGGCGGGAACGCTGGCCACAAGACGGGTTTCGTTGGTAATGCGGCCGTTTTCATCGTGCGGCGCGTTGAGGTCGCTGCGGATCAGGACGCGCTTGCCGGCGAGAAGACCGTCCTTGGCAAGCTTTTCAAGAGTCAGAACGTGCATGACTTGTTCTCCGAAAGGGAGTGCGGCGCATTGCGCCGCTCAGGAAACATAAAGTGCGAAAGCCACGCCGAGGATGCGGATCCGGGGCATGGCTTTCATGATCATCGGAACTTGCCGTTTACTTGGCGGCCATCATCGCGCAGGCCGTGTCGAGCATGCGGTTGGAGAAGCCCCATTCGTTGTCGTACCAGGCGGTGACCTTCACGAGACGGTTGCCGGAGACCTTCGTCAGCGTGGAGTCGAAGATCGAGCTGTGGTCGTCGCCGTTGAAGTCGGTGGAGACGAGAAGCTCGTCGTTGTAGCCGAGGATGCCGGCGAGGTCTTCGGACTCGGAGGCGGCCTTCACGAGGGCGTTGATTTCCTCGACGCTCGTGTCGCGCTTGGCGATGAAGGTGAGGTCGACGAAGCTGACGTTGATCGTCGGGACGCGGACGGCGAAGCCGTCGAGCAGGCCGTTGAGCTCAGGAAGCACGAGACCCACGGCCTTGGCGGCGCCGGTCTTCGTCGGGATCATGGAGAGCGTGGCGGCGCGGGCGCGGCGCATGTCCTTGTGATAGACGTCGGTGAGGACCTGGTCGTTCGTGTAGGAGTGGACCGTGGTCATCAGACCGCGTTCGATGCCGACCGTGCGGTGCAGGGCCTTGGCGAGCGGAGCGAGGCAGTTCGTCGTGCAGGAGGCGTTGGAGACGACGAGGTCGGAGGCCTTGAGGACCTCCTGATTGACGCCGTAGACAACCGTGGCGTCAGCCGTCTTGCCGGGAGCGGAGAGCAGGACCTTCTTGGCGCCCTGCTCGATGTGCACCATGCTCTTTTCCTTCGAATTGAAGGCGCCCGTGCACTCCATCACGACGTCGACGTTGAGTTCTCCCCAGGGGATCTCCTTCGGGTCGCGCGTGGCGAAGACGCGGATGCGGTCGCCGTTGACGATCAGCGTGTCCGTGCCTTCGACCTGCACGTCGGCGTTGAAGCGGCCGTGGCAGGAGTCGTGCTTGAGAAGATGGGCGTGGATGGCGAGGTCGCCGGGGGCATTGATCGCGACGATTTCGACGTCATGCTTCTTGCCGCCCTCGTAGTGAGCGCGGAGAACGTTGCGGCCGATGCGGCCGAAACCGGTGATGGCAACACGAATGGTCATGTCTAATCCTTCTGTCTGTCTTTGTTGTTACTTGAGAAGCTGCTCAACCTTGGCAACCACGTTTTCAACCGTAAAGCCGAAGCGTTCCCAGAGGACGCCTGCCGGCGCGCTTTCGCCGAAGGTATCGACGCCGATCACGGCGCCCTTGCCGGAGAAGTACTTGTACCAGAGGTCGGACTTGGAGGCCTCGATGGCAAGCACGGGCACGCCTTCGGGCAGCACGGCGCGGCGGTATTCCACGTCCTGCTCGTCGAAGAGGTTCGCACAGGGCATGGAAACGACGCGAACCTGAACGTTGCGGGCCGTCAGCTCGGCGCGGGCCTTCATGGCGAGACCGACTTCGGAACCCGTGGCGAGAAGCACGACTTCGGCTTCACCTGCGCCGGCAGGCGCTTCGGCGGCGACATAAGCGCCGCGGGCGATCGCGTCGGCATCCACTTCGTCACGATCGAGGAACGGAACGTTCTGGCGCGTGAACACGAGGCAGGACGGGCCGTTGCGGCGCTCGATGGCGCTCGCCCAGGCGATGATCGTCTCGACCGTGTCGGCGGGACGCCAGACATGCATGCCGGGGATGAGGCGCAGGCTAGGCACGTGCTCGACGGACTGATGCGTCGGGCCGTCTTCGCCAAGGCCGATCGAGTCATGCGTGAAGACGTTGATGACGCGCTGCTTCATGAGGGAGGACATGCGCAGGGCGTTGCGGGAATAGTCGGAGAACGTCAGGAACGTGGCGGCGTACGGAATGAAGCCGCCGTAGAGCGCGATGCCGTTCATGATGGCGGACATGCCGAACTCACGGACGCCGTAGCTGATGTGGCGGGCGAGGAAGTCGCCGCTGTTGAGCGACTTGACGCCGGTCCAGTTCGTGAGGTTCGAGCCCGTCAGGTCGGCGGAACCGCCGAGCAGTTCGGGAAGCGCGGGCGCAAGGGCGTTGAGGGCCTTCTGGCTGGCCTTGCGGGTGGCGACGGTCTCGGCGGCCTCTTCGGCGGCGCAGAGGGCATCCATCACGGTGTCGGACCAGTTTTCGGGCAGGTCGCCGGCGAGGCGGCGCTTGAGTTCAGCGGCGAGTTCGGGATACTGGGCGGCATAGCCGTCGAACATCGTCTGCCATTCGGCTTCGATGCGGGCGCCTTCGGCACGGTGATCCCAGGCGTCATAGACCTCCTGCGGAACCTCGAACGGGGCGTAGGGCCAGCCGATCGCGGCGCGGGTGGCGGCGATTTCCTCGTCGCCGAGCGCTTCACCGTGGACCTTGGCGGTACCCTGACGGTTGGGCGAACCCTTGCCGATGGTGGTTCGGGCGATGATGAGGGTGGGCTTCTCCTCGGAGAGCTTGGCCTCGGCGATGGCGGCGTCCATGGCGTCGATGTCATGGCCGTCGACCGGGCCGATCACGTTCCAGCCGTAGGCTTCGAAGCGGCCGCGCGTGTCGTCGCCGAACCAGCCCTTGACGTCACCGTCGATCGAAATGCCGTTGTCGTCGTAGATGGCGATGAGCTTGTTGAGCTTCCAGACGCCGGCAAGCGAGCAGACTTCGTGGCTGATGCCCTCCATCATGCAGCCGTCGCCAAGGAAGACGTAGGTGCGGTTGTCAAAGACAGGGAAGCCCTCGCGGTTGAATTCGTTCGCAAGCATCTTTTCGGCAAGCGCCATGCCGACGCCGTTGGCGATGCCCTGACCGAGCGGGCCGGTCGTCGTTTCAACGCCGGGCGTGACGTCCACTTCGGGATGGCCGGGCGTCTTGCTGTGCAGCTGACGGAAAGCCTTCAGATCGTCGATCGAAAGGTCGTAGCCGGTGAGGTGCAGCAGAGCGTACTGCAGCATCGAGCCATGGCCGTTCGAAAGGATGAAGCGGTCGCGGCCGGTCCACTTCGGATTCGTCGGATTGAAACGAAGGTGACGCGACCAGAGGGCCGTCGCGATATCGGCCATGCCCATGGGCATGCCCGGGTGACCGGACTTGGCTTTCTGGACGGCGTCCATGCTGAGGGCACGGATCGCGTTGGCCATCATCTGAGCAGAGGCTTGAGAGGTCATAGTATTTCTGTGAGCGGATTGAAGAAAACCGGAGGGAAGAAACCCCGAAAAGGCAAGGCGGCGACCGTCCCTAAGGCTTGTACGCCGCTGTCTGACTTAGTCTATTATTTTAGCAACAAAAGGAGGGGGCCAACCGAGCGTGAAACCACGGAGCTCCTCTCCGCACATGGATTCGGAATGCGGAAAACCCGCATGTCCGCAGGCTCCACATCCTGTTTTACGGAGAACTCATGGCCGCACCACGCTTTTACGTTGAAGTCGAGACAGAAGCGCTCGACAAGGCTCTCGCCGGGCAGGCGGAAGTCGTCCTGCCGCCCAAGGCCGCCCACCACGCGGGACGCGCCCTTCGTCTGCGAACAGGCGAGGAGACGGTCGTCTTCAACGGAACGGGACGCCAGTGGCGGGGCCGCATCAGATTCGATCAGGACGGCGCCTACGTTGCGCTCGACTCGGTCGAGGCACCCGAGGTCGAGCCTCCCGTGCGCATGACGCTCGTGCAGGCGCTCGTATCACCTGAAAAGCTTGACTGGATCGTGGAAAAGGCCGTGGAGACGGGCGTCTCCGAAATCGTGCTGACGCCCGCCGCGCGCAGCGTGACGAAGCTCGCGGGCGAACGTCTCGAAAAGCGCCTTCAGAAGCTTCGCGACATCGCCGTATCGGCCGCCGAACAGTGCGGACGCAACGTCGTGCCCGAAATCCGCGGCGCATCCTCCTTCAAGGAGGCGATGCTCGGCACGCAGGCGGGCCGCAGGCTCGTTCTGGCTCCGGGGACCGCGCACGGCACGAGGCTGACGGGCGAGGAGAAGTCGGTGGCATTCGCCGTGGGCCCCGAAGGCGGATTCTCGCCTGAGGAGATCGATCTGGCCGAAGAGGCCGGCTGGCTCGCCGTCCTGCTCGGCCCGCGCGTACTGAGAACCGAAACTGCGGGCATTGCCGCAGCCGTCTGGCTCAACACTCTGACGGGCGACTACGGAGAGCGGTAGGCGTCAGGACGCCTGAGCCTTGCCGCGCAGGTCTGCATTGCGGGCGCGGGGAGCGCCCTCGGTCCGTTCGGAGAGTTTGGTCCAGTGCGCGAAGCCCAGCTTGGCGGCATTGCCAGCCCCGCCTTCCGACGCCGACTTGCCAGCGCGGTGAAGCTTTACCGCCGCATCGGTCCTGCCTTCGGCCGCAACGGTAAGAAGGCCGTGCTCGCGCATCACGCGAGCTCCGTACCCTCGATCGTCCTCGAGATTGGCCGCGCCGCTGTACCACTTGAGGGCGCGCCTGACGCTGCCCGTCCGGCGGATCAGATAGGAAAGAATGTCCGTGCCGACCACCATGTTCGCATAGGGATCGAAGGCGGCCTCGGGGCCTCCGAAGGCATCGAACTTCGCCTCATGCACGCTCGTCATGACCTGCATCAGGCCCTCTGCGCCCGCATTCGACCTGGCCGTCGGCTTGAAGCTCGACTCCGTTCCGATGACGGCGAGAATGAGCAGGGGATCAAGATCCCTGGCCTCGCCGATCTCCACGGCCCAGTCCGTAATCTGTCGGGCATCCCGCATCGAGACGCGGAAGGTTCTGCTGATGTATTCCGCCACTAGATGGCGGGGGCTGCCTTCATGAATGACGTTGTCCTCGACCGTCAGCTCCTCCGAGGAGGCCATCGCCTCCTCCCTCGCCGCCGCAGGCGCATCGAGCAGCGACAGGGACGGCGTGACGCCGGAGAGCACGCCCTCGCCCTGCCTGAGATCCGCACGAGCGTTCAGGTCCTCCTGCGCATACGAAAGCGCGGGCGCAGTGCTTGCATAGTCGGAATCCGACCAGAACGCGGCTCCGCCGAGCGTCAGGGCGAGCACGCTCACCGAAACAAGATGCGAGATCCGGAACTGTCGAGGTTGTTTTCTGAAGGTCATGAAGTCTGTCTTGTGAGCCGCGCGTCCATGCCGGAGGGGTGGCAGGCGGCGGGGAGAGCGGATGCTTCTCCGGCTCCCGCAGGAGCCTCAAATCCTTTGTAGTGTTCGATCAGGGGGCGATGCTAGCAAAAAAGCAGCCGCCCTTTCAAGTTTTGAAACGCCCGAAAGCATGGTCTGCCTCAAGCTTCGGGCACTTTATACGAGGTGTTTCCCCTCTCCGGACATCCGATCCTGCGGGGATACAATGATCTGACCCATCGTTCACGGATTCATCGGACACACCATGAAGCGCAGACCCATTCACCGCGGCGGCATTCTGTCCGCCGGCTACGACGCCAGAGCGCGTCATCTCGACGTCGAGTTCGACACGCGCAGGCTCGTGCGCGTCGAGAACATCGGTCCTGAAGCCGCGGACCGCTTTCTCAACTCGGGCTCGCCCGGAAGCTACTGGCGCGACGTCATCGAGGAGGGCTACACCATCCGCGAGATCTCCAAAGCGGAGGGAGACGCTCCCGCCGCAGGGAAAAAGGGCATGGATGACCTGAAGCGCCTTTTCGGCGATCTTTGAAGGGACGGCGCTCGACCGCGCCCGTCCCCCGCTCTTACGACGCGAAGAAGAAGGTGGCAAGCCCCAGGAAGATGAGGAAGCCGCCCGAGTCGGTCGTGAAGGTGAGAAGCACCGATCCGCCCATGGCCGGATCACGGCCGAAGTAGCGGAGGATGAGCGGCACGGCCAGGCCGACCACGGCACCCTGAATGATGTTGAGCAGCATGGCGAGGAACATCACGAGGCCCAGCATCCTGCCCTCGGGCGCATCCCAGTAGAGTCCCCAGGCGCACAGGCCTGCGATCGCCCCCCAGAGGATGCCGTTGATGATGGAAACCAGGACCTCCTTCTTGATGAGGTCCGCCTTGTTTGCCTCGGTCACCTGACCCATGGCGAGGGAGCGCACCAGCAGCGTGAGCGTCTGGTTGCCCGAATTGCCCGCCATGCCCGCCACAATGGGCATCAGGGCGGCGAGCGCGACCACGCGCTCGATCGTGCCGTCGAAGGCCGAAATCACGCGGGACGCGAAGAATGCGGTGCACAGGTTGACGCCCAGCCAGAGCCAGCGGCTTCTGGCGGCCTCCCACACGCTGGCGAAGATGTCCTGCTCGTCGTCAAGACCGACGGCCGCGAAGGCGTCCTCCTCGCTTTCCTCTCGGATCACGTCCACGATCTCGTTGACCGTCAGACGGCCCACCAGACGTCCCGCCTCGTCGACCACGGGAGCGCTCACGAGGTCGTAGCGCTCGAAGGCCTGCGCGGCGTCGCTCGAGTCCTCAAGAGGATTGAGCGTCAGCATGTCGGTGTGCATCAGGTCCTTGACGGGGACCGCGGGATCCGTCGTGAGGATCTGCGAAAGGGACAGCGTGCCCTTGAGATGCCCCAGACGATCGACCACGAAGATCTGGTCGGTGTGGTCGGGCAGCGTCTCGAAGCGGCGAAGGTAACGGAGCACGAGCTCGATCGTCGTCTCCTCCCGGATCGAAACGATCTCAAAGTCCATGCGCGCGCCGACGCTCTCCTCCGGATACGACATGGCCGCGCGAAGCTGGGCGCGCTCCTCGTGGGAGAGACCTTCCTGAACCTGCGCCATCACGTCGGGCGGCAGGTCGTCCACAAGGTCGGCGATCTCGTCGGTGTCGAGGGTCTCGACGGCATCGACGAGCTCGTCGCGGTCCATGGCGTCGATCAGGGTTTCACGGACGCCGTCGTTGACTTCGACGAGAATGTCACCGTCGGACTCGCTCTTGACGAGGTTCCAGACGGCCAGACGTTCCTCGAGAGGCAGGGCCTCAAGAATCCAGGCTACGTCGGCCGGATGGAGGGGTTCGAGAAGCTGCCTGAGCTCGGCCGCAGCCTCGTCGCTGATGGGCAGCGCCTCGTCGTCCTCATCCCCCTTGCGCTCCACGCCGCCGTGGTGCTCGTCCTGATCCTTCTCAAGAATCTGCTGCACCCACTCGAGGGCGCGGGAGGCCTCCTCCGAGTCGCGGACAAGGTGGCCCTGGCCGTCATGCAGCTCGTCGTAATCCTTCAGACTGTGAGGCATCACCTTCTCTGAAACACTTGAAGAGCCCCTGAAGGGAGGGACTCGGAACCCGTCATGACTTTTCGCAGGTGGGAGCCTACCACGAGTATGAAGCCTTCGGGTAGGGGCTCCCTGAAATTTATTGGCGCAGGCGGAGCGGAAATCACCGCCCCATCACCTGCGTCCGGGACTCAGGAAGCGGATGACTCGGACACGGTGTCCTCGCCCTGAGCTTCCTCTCCCGCCTCAACTGCGGCCTGCTCTTCAAGAGCCGCCTCCTCGTCCTCGTCCGAGGTGTCGGCGGTTTCGTCAAGAACACGCAGAAGCCTGGAATCCATGACGAGGTCCACGAGGTCGCACCCCATGATCTGCAGCAGGACCTTGCGGCCGCGAGGCAGATCCTCGGGAAGACCGGGCACGCGCTGCATGAAGGGAAGCCCGTCGATGCGGACCAGATCGCCCTTGACGACGATGGCCTCGATCTGGCCGACGCTCTCCTGCATGATCCAGCGCAGGGACCAGTAGCGCTCCATGCGGGTCTGGAAGTCGCCGTAGAGCGTGTAGATGTTTTCAAACTGGCTCACGATCGTGAAGAGCTCGACGTCGTTGCCCTGATAGGCGGGCGGCTCGCCGAGCACGGCCGTGATCATCTGGCGCTGGTTGACGAGGTCGACGTAGCGGCGCAGTGGCGAGGTGCTCCACGCATAGCGCACCACGCCCAGACCGTCGTGCGGCCCCGGGGTCGTGCTCATGCGCACGCGGCCCATGCGCTGCGAACGATAGATGCCGGGCGTCCCGTGTTCCTCCATCCAGAGGCCCCAGGTGCTGTTGGCGAAAATCATGAGCTCGGCGACAAGCAGGTCGAGCGGCGCGCCGCGACGGCGGCCCTTGACGCGGATGAGCGCATCCTCGCCCTCGCCTTCAAGCGCGAAGAACCAGTCGACGCGGCCCACGGGTTCGGGACGGCCCCTGACCTCCTCGCGGTCCTTCTGAAGCTTTTTGGCAAAGCGCCAGAGCCAGCAGATCTCGTCCGCGAACTCAACGTCGAGCGTGCCCGACTGAATCGCCTCCTCGGTCACGAGCGAATCGATCTTGTCGTAGCGCAGATTGCGCGTGACGCTCACGCGCTCAAGCCTCGTCTCGGTCTTCTCAACGGAGAAGGTCTCGTCGTCCACCGTCACGTAGAGCGAGAGGCAGGGCACCGCACGGCCCTCGTCAAGCGAAAAGGCCTTGATCCACGGATCGGGAAGCATCGTCGTCTTGAGTCCCGGCGCATAGACCGTACTCATGCGGGCGCGGGCCACCTTGTCGAGCGGATCGTCGCGCAGAATGCCGAGCGCAGGCGCGGCGATGTGAATGCCCACTCGCGTGCGACCGCCCTCGAGATGCACGACGCTCGCCGCGTCGTCAACCTCGGTCGTGTCGGAGTCGTCGATGGAAAAGGCCCTGACGTCCGCAAGCGGATACTGCGACCAGTCCGCCTCGGGCGGCAGAGGCAGGTCGGAGGGGAAGCCGCGGCCCTGCGGGAAGTTCATGGCGTAGAAGCTGTCGACGTGCCAGCGCCAGGGCGAGGCGATGCCGCCGAGCGAGAGCATCAGGCGCAGCGGCGTCTGGCGCGTTTCGGCGGAGGCGTCGTTCAGGGCCTTCCACTCGATGCCGTTCTTGTCCGGACGAATGAGAAGCGTCATGGCGTTGCGGCGGATGACGTCGGGAAGCGTTCCCTCCACCATCTCGGCCGTCCAGGCCTTGCGCTGCTCCTCCAGACGGCGCTTCTTCTCAAGTGCCTCGAGCGCCTTCTGAAGGATGTCCTCGGGGGCGCGGCGGTAACCGCCGCGGCCCTTTCTGTAGAAGTAGACGGGATTGCCGTGGAGCGCCCAGAGAAGGGCGGCCTTTTCAACAGGGCCGGCCGAGCCGCCCCAGTAGTCGGCGGCAAGGTCCGCGTACGTGAACTCACCCTCGGGCGCAACCTCCCACAGGAAGGCGGGATCGAGCTCGGGCACCATGGCCTGAGCACGGGTCACGAGGTCTGCGGGAGCAGGCTGCTCGAACTCGAAGAACGAGTGGGAGGCCTTGATCTTCGTGCGGCGTCCCGTCGGGAGCTGCACCTGATAGGCGTTGCCTGCCTGGCTGAGCACGGTGCCCGCCTTGAAGGAGCCGTCTTCTTCAAAAAAGAGATTCATGAATCTGTCGCTTTACATCCGCTCCGGGCGAATGAGTGATGGTCGAGGGGAAAACGCCCCCTATTGTGCCAAAACAAGGCGCGGTGCGCCCTCCTCAGCCTTCATTGAGAATGAAGTCCATGATGCGGGGCATGACCGCACCGATGTTCGAGATGCGGTGGTCCCCGCCGGGAATAATCACCTGCCTGCAGGCGGCATAGGCCCTCGCCCCCGCCTGCCAGTCAAGCGTCTCGTCCGCCGTTCCCAGCACGACGAGCGTGCGTCCGGGATCGACCGCCAGAGGCGACACCTCCTCGGCGAGCGCCATGAGTTCGTCGGCGGCCGAAGCCTTCACCTCGATCCTCCTGTCCGTGCCGTAGATCGTCTGCACGCCCACGTGTCTGCCCACGAACACCCAGGGATTGAAGCAGGGATTGAGCAGCACGCAGCGAAGGCCGTGCTTGACGGCAGCTCGCGCGGCCCAAAATCCGCCGAGGCTCGAACCCACGACCGTCAGGCCGTCGGCCTCCGCCTGCCCGACCAGTCCGCTGATGATCCTGTCGGCTTCAAGAGGCGAGACGTTCAGATCGGGAGCGAACACGCGCACGCCATCGGGGGCCGCCGCCCTGAGCACCCTCACCTTGTTCGATTCGGGAGAGGACAGAAAGCCGTGCAGATAGAGAATGGAAGTCATCGCCCGGGCACCCTTCACTGCGCGTCGCGCCTGCCGGCGAGTCCTGCAAGGAGCTTGCCGTGAACGCCGCCGAACGCGCCGTTGCTCATGCAGAGGACCGTGTCTCCCGGACGGGCCTCCTTGAGCACGGCCTCGACGAGCACGTCAAGGTCATGCGTGCAGAAGGCGCGCTCGCCCATGACGTCGAGCACTTCCGCGGGCTCCCACGCCACGCCCTTTCCAGCGAAGCAGAACACCTCGTCCGCCTCGCGCAGAGCACCCGCAAGCCTGTCCTTCATCGTGCCGAGCTTCATGGTGTTGCTTCGCGGCTCGAGCACGGCGAGAAGCCTCCCCGACGTCATGCGGCTCCTGACGGCATGAATCGTCTCGGCGATGGCGGTCGGATGGTGCGCAAAGTCGTCGATCACGGTCACGCCGTCCTCGACGCCCCTGACCTCCATCCTGCGCTTGACGCCCGCAAAGGCCGCGAGCGCCTCGAGCGACTTTTCGGGAGGGACGCCGACGCTGCGCGCCGCAGCAACGGCGGCCAGTGCATTGAGCTCGTTGTAGCGGCCGGGCATGCCGAGCTGCAGACGGCCGAAGCTCCTGCCTTCAAACGCCGCCTCGCCGTCATCGGAAAGCGACCAGCCGTCCTGAGAGTCAAAGCGCTCAAGAGCGCTCCAGCAGCCCTTCGCAAGCACGCGGTCAAGCGCCTCGCAGCGGCCGTTCGCCACGACGAGACCTTCCGAGGGCATGATGCGCACGAGATGATGGAACTGCTTCTCGATGGCGGCCAGATTTTCAAAAATGTCCGCGTGGTCGTATTCAAGATTGTTGAGGATCGCCGTTCTGGGACGATAGTGCACGAACTTGCTCCGCTTGTCGAAGAAGGCCGTGTCGTATTCGTCGGCCTCGATGACGAAGGGCGACATCGGGGCGACGCGGCCGAGCGACGCGGAGCGCGGGCTCCACTGCGGCACGCCGCCGATCAGGAAGCCGGGCTCAAGCCCCGCCTCCTTAAGGATCCAGGCAAGCATCGACGTGGTGGTCGTCTTGCCGTGCGTGCCCGCGACCGCAAGCACGTGGCGGCCCGCAAGCACGTGTTCGCAGAGCCAGGCGGGGCCGGACGTATAGGGAAGCCCCCTGTTGAGAATCGCCTCGAGAAGCGGATTGCCGCGGGAGATGGCGTTGCCGATCACGAAGACGTCGGGGCGGACGGCATCAAGCTGCGAGACGTCATAGCCCTCCATGATCTCGATCCCCGCATTGCGGAGCGCGTCGCTCATGGGCGGGTAGACGTGTGCGTCGCACCCGGTCACCTTGTGGCCGGCCTCGCGCGCGAGCTGGGCGACGCCGCCCATGAACGTGCCGCAGATGCCGAGAATATGAATGTGCATGTACTTGTTCCTCAAACCAGAATGGAGGCGGAAGGTGCTTCATTCTACCGCGCGGAGGATCCCCGCCCTGAAGGCCGCCGCACTATCATTGGCTCATGGTCCATGACGCCTCACGCACCTTCATTCCGGAGACATCCGTGCAACCCGACGACCTCCCGCGCTCCAAAGAATCCTCAGCCGCCGCTCAGGCGGCCGTCCTGATCGCATCCCACCGCATGAGCAGGGGTCGGGCCGTCGAGACCGTCGTTCGCTCGACGGGAGTTCGTCCGACCGATGTCGCCGTGGCGTCCGAACTCAGGCGCTGGTTCGCCTGCTTCGATCCCGAGGGGCACAAGGCGCTTCTGGACAAGAAGCGCCTTGCGGCGCTCTCCGTCCTGTCCTCCCTTTCCGACTGGTCTCCCCTGCTGACGGGATCCGTTCTTGCAGGAGACGCCGTCGAGGACGATCCTGTGCGCATCCTCATCCGCTCCGACGACGAAAAGGCCGTGGAGCTCGCGCTTCTCGCCATGAACGTTGAATACGAGCCCGTGGAATCCTCCGAACGGGGACGCTCCTTCAGAACCGTGCTTCAGACTGAATGCAGGGGAGAGGACGTCCTCATCACCGTGACGAACTCCCACAGGGCGGCGAAGCCCGTCCCGCCTGACGAATGGCAGCTTCCCGAAGAAGCCCTTTCCGGACTCTCCGAAAAGGGCCTTCGCAGGCTCCTCGGCGTGGATTAGCCTTTTTTCGGCATGTGCATGAACTCGTGCGCTCGGTATCATTGACGCTGCCGGCCGCTCAAGACGCATACATTTGAAGACAATATTTCCCCCGCCTCTCCGGACAGCAGTGTTCCGGTCTTTACTTTTTGAGCTAAAGTAGCGACAATTGCGAACAAGTTGGCGCTTTTTCGGAGAAGTAGTACGATGCGCGCCTCTTAAGCACAAGCCCACAACCATCAACTCCATACAAAACGGAGGCTGCGGCAGGACGCCCGTCCCCATTCGGCGTCCGTCCCGGATCTCCTTCAAATAACAAGGCCTAAACCATCATGGATCTGCGCAAACTCAAGACACTGATCGACCTCGTGAGCGAAAGCGGCGTTGCCGAACTCGAAATCACCGAAGGCGAAGACCGGGTCCGAATCGTCAACCGCAACGGCGCAGCCCCCGTTCAAGTCCATCAGCCCGTCACCGTCGCCCAGCCGATGCCCGTGCCCGTTCCCGCCCCGGAAGCCGCCCCCGCGCCCGCTCCCGCCGCGCCGCAGCAGACCGGCACGCCGCTCACCAGCCCGATGGTCGGCACCTTCTACCGCGCTCCCTCGCCCGGAGCCGATCCCTTCGTCAAGGTCGGCGACACGGTCAAGAAGGGCCAGGTCGTCTGCATCATTGAAGCCATGAAGCTTCTCAACGAAGTCGAGGCCGACATGGACGGCACGGTCAAGGAAGTCTGCGTTGAAAACGGCCAGCCCGTCGAGTTCGGCCAGTCGCTCTTCATCATCGAATAATCCGCACGCGTCGCTATGTTTGGAAAAATTCTGATCGCCAACCGCGGCGAAATCGCCCTGCGCATCCAGCGCGCCTGCCGCGAGATGGGCATCAAGACAGTCGCCGTGCACTCGACCGCCGACGCGGACGCCAAGTACGTCCGCCTTGCCGACGAAAGCGTCTGCATCGGCCCCGCCCAGTCGAACCTCTCCTACCTGAACATCCCGGCCATCATTTCCGCCGCAGAGGTCACGGACGCCGAAGCCATCCATCCAGGCTACGGCTTCCTTTCCGAAAACGCCGACTTCGCCGAACGAGTCGAGCGCTCCGGCTTCACCTTCATCGGCCCGCGCGCCGAAAGCATCCGCCTCATGGGCGACAAGGTGAGCGCCAAGCAGGCCATGCGTGAAGCGGGCGTCCCCTGCGTTCCCGGCTCCGACGGCGCACTCCCCGACGATCCCCAGGAAATCCTCCGCATCGCCCGCCAGATCGGCTATCCGGTCATCATCAAGGCGGCGGGCGGCGGCGGTGGCCGCGGCATGCGCGTCGTGCGCACGGAGGCCGCGCTGATCACCTCGGTCAACATGACCCGCGAAGAGGCCCGCGTCGCCTTCGGGAACCCCACCGTCTACATGGAGAAGTTCCTCGAGAACCCGCGCCACATCGAAATTCAGGTTCTCTCCGACAACTTCCAGAACGCCGTCTACCTCGGCGAGCGCGACTGCTCCATGCAGCGCCGCAACCAGAAGGTGCTTGAAGAGGCTCCCGCCTTCGGCATTCCCCGCAAGCTCATCGACCGCCTCGGCAGCCGCTGCGTGGAGGCCTGCCGCCGCATCGGCTACCGCGGTGCCGGCACGTTCGAGTTCCTCTATGAAAACGGCGAGTTCTACTTCATCGAGATGAACACGCGCGTTCAGGTCGAACACCCCGTCACCGAAATGATCACGGGCGTCGACATCGTGCGCGAACAGATCCGCATCGCCGCAGGCGAGCGTCTCTCGGTCCGCCAGCGCGACATCACGGTGCGCGGCCACGCCATCGAGTGCCGCATCAACGCCGAGGACCCGTTCACCTTCGTGCCGAGTCCCGGCCGCGTCACCGCCTGGCACCTGCCCGGCGGCCCCGGCATCCGCATCGACACGCACGTCTTCTCCGGCTACACGGTTCCGCCCTACTACGACAGCATGATCGGCAAGATCATCGCCCACGGCGACACCCGCGAGCAGGCGATCGCGCGCATGCGCGTCGCGCTCTCCGAACTTGCCGTCGAGGGCATCAAGACCAACACGAAGCTTCATCGCGAGCTCCTCGCCGACGAACGCTTCTTCCAGGGCGGCACGAGCATCCACTATCTGGAAGAGAAGCTCCGGTCCCGCGCGGAAGCCCACAAGTAACCTAGTTTTTTCAGCTGCGGGAGTTGACCTGACTCCCGCATTCTTTTTATCCGTTGAGGATTTATGCGCCAGATTAAGATTCTTGCCGACGAACGCAGCGCCGAAGCGCTTTCCGACATGCTGATGGACGCGGGCGCGCTCTCCGCCACCATCGAGGACGCCGACGCCGAATCGACCGACGAAAAGCCGCTCTACGGCGAACCGGGACTCGAGCCCGACAACTGCGCCTGGCCGCGCTCCATCGTCTCCATTCTTGCCGACGACGACTTCGACCTCGAAACGTCGCTTGCCATCGCCGTCAAGGCCCTCAAGTGCGAAAAGCCCGAGCTTCTCGGCACCGAGGAGGTCGAGGACGCCGACTGGGTCCGCATCACGCAGGCGCAGTTCCAGCCGACTCAGGTCTCCGACCGTCTCTGGATCGTGCCGACCTGGCACGACCTTCCCAACGAGGACGCCATCAACGTGCGCCTCGATCCGGGCGTCGCCTTCGGCACAGGCTCCCATCCGACCACCCACCTCTGCCTGCAGTGGCTTGACGCCAACGTCAAGGCGACGGACCGTGTCCTCGACTACGGCTGCGGCACGGGCATCCTCGCCATTGCCGCCAAACTCGTCGGCGCGGTCGAGGTCGCCGGCACGGACATCGACCCGCAGGCCGTCGAGGCCGCAGGCGACAACGCGCTCATGAACCACGTGGAGGCCAAGTTCTACCTTCCCGACGACATGCCCGAAGGCACCTACGACATCGTCGTCGCCAACATCCTCGCCAATCCGCTCAAGCTTCTCGCCCCCGCCCTGCTCGGCCGCGTGAAGCAGGGCGGCGCGCTCGTGCTCTCCGGCGTGCTTGCCAAGCAGGCCGAAGAAGTGATCGCCGCCTATCAGGCCATCGACCCTGCCGTCAAGCTCTCCGTCTGGCGTCAGGAAGAGGACTGGGTCTGCATCGCCGGACGCCGCGCGTAAACGTCAAGACTGCATCTGGGAGACTTCTCCATGGCCAAAGTTCTTCGCTGTCCCGCCTGCGGGGCCCTGTGGCGAGTCAAGGACGACTTCGCCGCCGACATGCTCCACTGCACGGAATGTCAGGCATGCTTTTCCGCCGACAAGACGGAAAGCCTCAGCGTGCCCGACGAAAAGCTCGACGCCCGTCTTCAGCAGGCCGCCCGCCGTCAGGCCGTCATGCAGGAGGAGGCTCGCGAGGGCGAGGCCGTCATGAGCCGCATCGCCGATTCGCTCACGGACTTCGACGCCAGGACCGAAGCTCCCGAGGCTCCTCCGGCCGCCGAGCCCGCACCCCGTGCGCCCGAGTCCGCCGAACGGTCCCATGGCGTGCTCTGGACGCTCGTCACGCTTCTTGCCCTCGTCGTTCTGTCCGGCGCCGGCCTTCTTCTCGGCCACAAGACCGTACTCGGCACGATGCCGCAGCTGCGCCCCGTCTATGAAGAGGTCTGCATGAAGGCACCGTGCCCCGGCTTCGTCTGGCAGAACGCGGCCGCCTTCAAGGTGACCTCAGAGATCGAGCGTCCGCTCGAGACGGCCGACGACGCCGACCGTGAAGTCGCCCGCCGCCTGCCCGTCGTGACAGCCCGCCTCTCCAACACCTCGGAACTGCCTCAGGCACTGCCGATTCTGGAGATGAAGCTGCTTGACGCCGCAGGCGAAACACTCGCTCAACGGGTGCTCGAGCCTGCCGACTACGGCTTCGGCGGCCGCGATGCCGTTGCGCCGGGCGCTGACGTCGCCGTCCGCCTGACGGTCACGACGCCGCTTCCCTACGATGCGTCAAGCGCCGTCGTGAAGGCCGTCTCCGCCCTTCAATAACCTTCAGATCAAGGCGCTCCGCCGTACGGCGGAGCGCCTTTTGCCTTTTTGCAAACCCATGTCCGTCATCATTTCCGGCTCCATCGCCTACGACACGGTCTTCACGCACGAGGGACGCTTTGCCGACACGCTCAGGGCAGAGGCGCTCGACCGACTCAACGTCACGCTTCAGGCGGACTCCATGAGGCGCACCTACGGCGGCTGCGCCGCAAACATCGCCTACAGCCTGAAGCAGCTTGGCGGAGATCCCCTTGTCTGGACCGCCGTCGGCAGGGATGCGGACGACTATCTCCGGCATCTTGAACATCAGGGCATTCGCACGGACGGCGTGACCGTCATGCCGAACGAATGGACGGCGCAGTGCATGATCACCACCGACAGGGACGGCAATCAGCTGGCCACCTTCAGTCCCGGCGCCATGGCGCACGCAGATCGCCTCCCCTGGCCTGACGACACGGGCATAGTCTGCGGAATCCTCGCCCCCAGCGTGCGAAGCACGCTTCTGGCGCACGCCAAGGCCTTTGTCTCGCACGGCATCCCCTTCATCTTCGATCCGGGCCAGACGACGCCCCTCTTTTCTGGCGACGAGCTTCTCGCCCTGACAAGGGCTGCGGCCTGCGTTGCATTCTCCGACTACGAGGCCCTCATGATCGAGGAGCGCACGAGTCTCTCTCCCGCAGAACTCTCCCGCCTCACGGGCGCGGTCTTCTGCACCCATGGCAGCCAAGGGAGCTCTGTCTGGCAGAAGGGCGAGGAAACAGTCATCCCTGCGCCGAAGGTCGAGGCAGCCGACCCTGTCGGCGCAGGCGACGCCTACCGCGGCGGCCTTCTGTGGGGCATGGAAAGGGGGCTCGACGCCGTCAGCTGCGCCATTGCCGGCACCGTCATGGGAGCCGCAAAGGCAACGGCCGCGGGACCGAGCTACCGCATCAACGCCGAGCTGGTGGAAAAGGCAGTCAGGGAGGGCATGCCTTTCGACTGCAGGTCATAAGGAAAAAGGCGCTCCAAGCCGAACGGCGGAGCGCCTTTTCACTGTCTGAAGCCCGTCGGGCGTCAAAGCGGAATGAAGCCGTGGGAAATCGGCGTCACGAGCATCAGCAGGACATTGGCCAGAATGATCACGACAATGGGCGACAGATCGAAGCGGCCGAACATCGGAATGATCTTGCGCACGGGACGAACGAACGGATCCACAAGCGTGCCGAGAGCATAGGTCATCGGGCTCTGCGGATTCAGCCAGGTCATCACCACCCAGATGAAGACGCCCCAGGACATCATTTCGAGCGCCCAGCGGAGCACGGTGGCCAGCGGGGCGATCACCAGACCGATCGGCGTATAGGGCATCCCCGTCAGCACACGCTGCATGAGCACCATGATGACGGCGGCGACAAGCGCAGCCACGAGGCTGGGCCAGTCGTAGGAACCGCTTCTCGGAATGAGTTTCGAGAGCGGCTCCACAAGCCAGTCCGTCGCGCGGCGTGCAAGCTGCACGATCGGATGACGCGGGGAAAAGGCCCACACGTAGACCCAGGCGCGCAACAAAAGCAGCACGCCGAGAATCGACATGACGGACGTGAAGAGAAACTGAATGAGTCCAGTGAGAAGGGTGGGCATGGCGACGGAGACCTGAATTTTGAATTCAGTCGACTATATCAGACTATCCAGACCTCAGGGCATGCTCTGAGGCTCGGTTACGATCCTGACGTGCCCAGGAACCATTTCCCTGACGCGATCCCAGTCAAAGGAAGGGCCCGGGTCCTGCTTGCGGCCGGGCGCGATGTGCTCGTGCCCCGTCACGGCTTCCACGGGCAGCACTCTTGTCAGCGTCCCCAGAAGTTCTCCAAGCGCCCGGTACTGAGCGTCTTCATAGGGCGTCTCGCCCGTGCCCTCGAGCTCGATTCCGACGGAAAAGTCGTTGCACCCCGTGCGCCCCTCGAAGGACGAGACGCCGGCATGCCAGGCCCTCTCCAGAACGCTCACATACTGTCTGACTTCTCCCGTGCGGCGCACGAAGAAATGGGAGGAGACCCTCAGTCCCCTCAGGGACTCGTATTCGGGGCGGTTCATGGCGTCAAGGGTCCCCATGAAGAGGGCGTCGACGTCCTCCCCGCCGAAGCGTCCTGCAGGCAGAGAGATGAAGTGAAGGACCGCCAGCGAAACGAGCGCCCCTTCGGGACGCTCGTTGAAGTGCGGAGAGGGCCGGCGCACGACGCCGGGCAGCCACCCGTCGAAGGCGCGGTCGGGGGATGTCATTGCCCGTCCCGCGCCGCATCGCTGCAGCGCTTCGAGCAGTAGACGCGCTCCTTGCTGAGCACGGCCTCGCGCTTGGGGAAGTAAAGGCCGCAGTGGTCGCACTTGACCATCACCTCGCCTGAAGGCTCGCGAGACTTTCCCTGAGCCTCGCGCTCCTTGGCACGCAGGCGCTTGAGCTCACGGCGCTCCTCGTTGTCAAGACTGTTGCGCCTGCGACTGAGCGTCCAGGCAATCCACATGGCGACAGCCAGCGCCACGAAAAAGAGGATGCGTCCCATGGATCCTCCTCAGCGGACCAGTTCCTGAATGAAGCTGTAGCCGAAGTAGGCCACGACGAAGACGACGAAGCCCGCCCAGAACCAGTTGAGGGCAGTGCGGGCGCGCCAGCCCGCAAAGCGGCGGCCTGCAAGCAGGATGCCGAAGAACACCCACGCAAGCCAAGTGAGAACCGTCTTGTGGTCAAAGAGGAAGTAGACGCCCTTGGCCTCCTGAGTGGCAAGTGCGCCGACGATCAGCGTGAGCGTGATGAAGAGGAAGCCCACGGCCACGATTCGGAAGAAGATGCGCTCCATGACGACCAGAGCGGGCATGGAGTCGAGGAACTTCGACGTCTCGCCGACCGACGGGCTCTTCAGGCGGCGGTTGATGAGCGCCATGAGTACGGCGTGGACGAAGGCGATCATGAGGAAGGCGTAGGCCGCGATGGCAAGCAGCAGATGCCAGCGGAAGGTCGTCGTCCACTCGACGGAGGGGATCACTTGGCCGGTGAACAGGAGCGGGCTCAGCGTGCCGACGGCGGCCGCGATGAGCACGATGCCGAACTGGCCGTGCAGACGATGGATCCACGTCTCGATCAGAAGGATGATCACCGCAAAGAAGAACATTTCGGACATCGCAAAGCCGAATCCGAAGTTGACCGCACCTTCGCCGAACATTTCGCCGTGAAGGGCGTAGCTCTGCATCACCAGACCGGCAAGCACGGGCCAGCGGATGAGGGAGGAGGCTCCCGAGCCCTCGCCCTTCATCGAGCCTATGATGGCCATCCCTGAGCCCAGATAAAGGATCGCAGCAATGATGGTGCAGATGGTAAGAATGGTCATTCTGTGTTCTCTTGTTTTTTGACTTGTTCGATCGAGGCGCGGGCGTTGGCCGGCACGCTCGAGGAGGCTTGAGATCGGTGCAAAACTCGGCCGTTCCCACTAAAATGAGAAGTTTGCCGAAGGACGGTGAAAGCCGCTCCGGCTTGAAGGGCCGGAAGCGCTCCCGACGCCTGCGGCGGACCCGAACAGCATCCGAAGACACGCCTTGCAAACATGATTCTAGCCGCAACGGGCTTAGATATCCCTGAAATCGCGTCTCGGACTCCAATTTTCAGAAGCGCTCCCGCAAGCCCGCTCTTTCGGGAGCCGCGACGGCCTGCGCTGCGCGCCCGCCGTCCTCAGGACAGGCCCTTCAGGCGCCTGTCCGTCAACCCCAGGAATCCATAAACCATGCTCGACTCATTAAGCCAGCGCCTTTCCAAAATCGTCAAGACCATGCGCGGTCAGGCGCGTCTGACGGAAGAAAACACGAAGGACATGCTGCGTGAGGTTCGCATTGCGCTTCTCGAGGCCGACGTGGCCCTGCCCGTCGTGCGTGAAGTGCTCGCCCGCATCAAGGAAAAGGCCATGGGCGAAGAGGTTGTCGGCAACCTCAATCCCGGCCAGGCCCTGGTGGGCGTCGTGCAGCGCGAGCTCACCGCCATCATCGGCGGCGACGTGCCCGCCGCCGACCGCGACATCAATCTTCACACCCAGCCTCCCGCCGTCATCCTTCTCGCCGGTCTTCAGGGCGCGGGCAAGACGACGAGCGCTGGCAAGCTGGCCAAGTACCTCATCGAAACGAAGCGCAAGAAGGTTCTCACGGTGTCCGCCGACGTTTATCGTCCGGCCGCCATCGAACAGCTCAAGACGGTGACCGAACAGGCGGGCGCCGAATGGTTCCCGAGCACCGTCGGCCAGAAGCCGCTCGAGATTGCCGCTGCCGCCATCGACCATGCCCGCCGCAAGTTCTTCGACGTGCTCATCGTCGACACGGCCGGCCGTCTGGCCATCGACGAGGCAATGATGCAGGAGGTTGCCGAGCTCAACACCTTCCTCAAGCCCGTTGAAACGCTCTTCGTGATCGACGCCATGCTCGGCCAGGACGCCGTCAACACAGCCAAGGCCTTCAACGAGCGCCTCCCGCTCACCGGCGTGGTCCTCACCAAAATCGACGGCGACAGCCGCGGCGGTGCGGCGCTCTCCGTGCGTCACGTCACCGGCAAGCCGATCAAGTTCGTCGGCACCGCCGAGAAGCTCACGGGCTTCGACGCCTTCGATCCTGAGGCGATGGCCTCCCGCATTCTCGGCATGGGCGACATCGTCGGCCTCGTCAAGGATGTTCAGAAGTCGATCAACATCGCCGAAGCCGAAAAGCTTGCGCAGAAGATCAGTCAGGGCGACAAGTTCGACCTCAACGACTTCCGCGCCCAGCTCGCCCAGATGAACAACATGGAGAGCTTCTCCTCCATTCTCGAGAAGCTCCCCGCCCAGTTCCAGGAGGCCGCCTCCAAGGTCAACGACGAAGAGGCCAAGAAGTCCGTCCGCCGCACGATGGGCATCATCGACAGCATGACGCCCTTCGAGCGCCGCAAGCCCGACCTCATCAAGGCCAGCCGCAAGAAACGCATCGCCGCTGGTGCGGGCGTCCCCGTGCAGGAGGTCAACCGTCTTCTCAAGCAGTTCGAGCAGACGCAGGACATGATGAAGCGCATGAAGCGCGGCGGTCTCGGCAAGATGATGCGCGCGCTCGGCCAGTTCGGCCGCGGCGGCTTCCCCGGCATGGGCGGCTTCGGCCGCTGAGCTTCACGATGCGCATCCTCGGCCTCGACCCCGGTCTCAACCGCACGGGCTGGGGCGTCATCGACGCCGCCGGCGGACGGTTCGTCCGCGTCGACAGCGGCATGATCCGCGTCCCCGAGGGCGAGCTCTCGGCCAGACTCGGGCACATCGTACGCGAGCTTTCGAAGGTGATCGAACGAACGAAGCCCGAACTCGCCTCCGCCGAGCGGGTCTTCGTCAACGTGAACCCGCAGAGCACGCTGCGCCTCGGCCAGGCCAGAGGCGCGGCGCTCGTCGCCGCAGACCTTGCAGGGCTGCCCGTCGAGGAGTTCACGCCAAGCGAAATCAAGGAGGCCGTCTGCGCCACCGGACGCGCCGACAAGCCCATGGTGCAGCGCATGGTCGGCATGCTGCTCGGCATCGAGGGCGACATTCAGGCCGACGAGGCCGACGCGCTCGCCTGCGCGGTATGCTGCGCCAACTCGATTCGCATGCGCGCCTTTGAAAAGGCGGGCGGCACGACTCGTACCTATGCGACGCCCCGTCGCGGCCGCAGCGCCGCAGGTGCGCGCAGCGCCTGGACGGCGCTTCTCACAAAGGAAGGGAAAACATCATGATCGGACGGCTTCACGGCAAGCTCATTGAAAAGAACCCGCCTCAGGTCCTTGTTGACGTCGGCGGCGTCGGCTATGAAGTCGACGTTCCGATGTCGACCTTCTGCAACCTGCCCGCCGAAGGCTCCGAGATCACGCTCCTCACCCACTTCATCGTGCGCGAGGACGCCCAGCTTCTCTACGGCTTTGCAACCGCGGCGGAACGCCAGACTTTCAGGGCTCTCATCCGCATTTCGGGCGTCGGCCCGCGCATTGCGCTCGCCGTGCTTTCAGGCATGAGCACTCAGGATCTCGCAGACGCCGTCGAGCAGGGCAACGCCACGCTTCTCACCCGCGTGCCAGGCATCGGCAAGAAAACGGCCGAGCGTCTGGTCCTCGAGCTCAAGGGCAAGCTCGCCGGCAGCGCCTTCGCGCCTGCGGGCGGAGCCGCATCCGCAGCCCAGACCGACATTCTGAGCGCCCTGATGGCGCTCGGCTATTCCGAACGCGAGGCTCAGGCGAGCGTGCGCGCGCTCCCCGCCGAAGTGACGGTAAGCGAAGGCATCCGTCTCGCCCTCAAGGCGCTTGCACGCTGAACGAGGTCATGAATGCTTGAGGAAGAACGCATCATCGACGGCCGCACGGCCAGTCCCAACGAAGAGAACGTCGACCGCGCGCTGCGCCCGTCGCTTCTCAACGAATATGTCGGGCAGGAGGCCATTCGCGAACAGCTCCAGATCTTCATTGCCGCCGCCAAGCGCCGCGGTGAGCCGCTCGACCACCTTCTGCTCTTCGGCCCTCCCGGCCTGGGCAAGACGACGCTCGCACACATCGTCGCGCACGAAATGGGCGTCAATCTCCGCCAGACCTCGGGGCCCGTTCTCGAGCGTCCCGGCGATCTGGCGGCCATGCTCACCAACCTCGAGCCGCACGACATCCTCTTCATCGACGAAATCCACCGTCTCTCGCCCGTGGTTGAGGAAATCCTCTACCCCGCACTCGAGGACTACCAGATCGACATCATGATCGGCGAGGGTCCCGCCGCGCGTTCGATCAAGATCGACCTGCCGCCCTTCACGCTCATCGGCGCCACGACGCGCGCAGGCTCGCTCACAAATCCCCTGCGCGCCCGCTTCGGCATCGTCAACCAGCTGCAGTTCTACACGCCCGAGGAGCTCTCCCGCATCGTGCGCCGCTCGGCGGGCCTGCTCAACGTCGGCATCGACGAGACGGGCGCGTTCGAAATCGCCCGTCGCAGCCGCGGCACGCCACGCGTCGCCAACAGGCTTCTGAGGCGCGTGCGCGACTATGCCGAAGTGAAGCACGACGGCCGCATCACGAAGGAAGTGGCTGCGGCCGCCCTCAAGATGCTCAACGTCGACCCCGAAGGCCTCGACATGATCGACACTCACTTTCTCAGAACGATCATCGAGAAGTTCTCGGGCGGCCCCGTCGGCATCGAGAACCTCGCCGCCTCCGTCGGCGAAGACCGCGATACGCTCGAGGACGTCGTGGAGCCCTACCTCATTCAGCAGGGCTTCGTGCAGCGCACGCCGCGCGGCCGTGTCGCCACGCCGCTCGCCTGGCAGCACTTCCGCCTGGCGCCGCCCACGCCCGTCGCGCGTGATCTTTTCGGCTCCTACTGACCTCCGCCATGTCCTTTTCCCCGATTCTCTCCGTTCTCGTCTGCCTCACCTCAGCCGCCGTGTTCGCCGCCTGCGTGCTCTTCATCCGAAGCGCACGCCACCGCGCCGCCCTTCATGAGCTGCTCGCTCACCCGGCCCGTCAGGCGCTCGCCGTCTTTGCGGCCGCCACGCTCGGAGCGGCCCTTCTGAGCGCCATGCCCGTCGATCGGGACGGCAGGACCGACACTCTGCTGCAGGCCACCATCGAGGCCACGGGCGCAGGTCTTCCCGAAATGAGCGCCAGCGCCCCCTTTGCCGTCGTCGACGACCACGGCAGGCCGCTCATGCACGCAGGCGAAAGGCTCTCCTCCGAGACGTCTCCGCTCATCCACATCATCAAGTACACGCTCGTCGCCCTGATTGCAGGCGGCGTCACGAGCTTTGCGTCAATTCTCTTCACGGCCGCCGTCATCGGTGCGCGCAAAGGCGAAAATCTCGCAACGGGCGTCACGATGCTTTCGAGCTTCTACTGGCGTCCCGGGATGCTCACGGGGGCCGCGCTCTGGATGATTCTCACGTGGCTCCTGCTGCTCTGGCCCGACTGGCACGTGCTGGGCACCACAGCTGCGGGCACGGACGTCATGGCGATGGTCGCAGGACTTCTTCCCTGGGGCACCTGCGCGGCCCTCTGGTACCTTGTCTTCGCCTACTGGCGCAACATCAGGGCGGAAGCGGACGCATAGGCATCCGTTTGCAAAATCGACCTCCGCTCGTCTCCCGAACACGCCGCGAGTCCCTATACTAGTTTCTTTCCGGTGCCTGACGGCACCCCGATGCACAACCAACACTCGTCATGAACCACATCAGATTTCCCGTCCGCGTCTACTGGGAGGACACTGATGCCGGCGGCATCGTCTACCATGCCAACTACCTGAAGTTCATGGAGCGCGCCCGCAGCGACATGCTCCGACGGATCGGCTTTGGTCAGAACGATCAGCGCGGCCGTGAGGACGGCGTTCTCTTCGTCGTCGCCTCACTCAACATCGCCTATCACCGCGCCGCGGTGCTTGACGACGATCTGGAGGTGATCACGAGCATTGAGAAGCTCGGGCGCGCCTCGCTCATCTTCGAGCAGCGCATCGTGCGCGGCGACGAGCCCATCGCCACGGGCAAGGTTCGCGTCGGCGTCATCGGCGCAAGGAGCTTCGTTCCGACGCCCCTGCCCGACGACCTCTACGAAACGATCAAAGCCTTCATGGCAGAGGAAGCCTGAGCGCCCCTCGCCGAACACTCTTTCATTCAACGCCATTCAAAAAGCGGTTATCTAAAATGCAGCCCACTGCCGATTTGTCGATTCTGACCCTTGTCGCCAACGCCAGCCTCGTGGTGAAGTGCGTATTGGCCATTCTCGTCTTCCTCTCGCTCGCTAGCTGGACGGTCATCTTCCAGAAATACTTCACGATCTCCCGCGCCGCGCGACAGGTCGAGGAGTTCGAGGCCCGCTTCTGGAGCGGCACGGAGCTCAATCAGCTTCTTGAAACCGCCAAGCGCAATCACGACACCGCAGGCATCGAAGAGCGCATCTTCAGCGCGGGCATGACCGAATACCTCAAGCAGAGCCGTCAGGATCCGAACGCCCTCAACAGCGTCTCCCGCGCCATGCGTGCCGTCTACAACCGCGAGATGGACCATCTTGAGCGCAGCCTTCCCCTGCTCGCCTCGATCGGCTCCACCTCCCCCTACATCGGCCTCTTCGGCACGGTCTGGGGCATCATGAACGCCTTCACGGGCCTCTCCACCCTCGACAACGTGAGCCTCGCCGTCGTCGCTCCCGGCATCGCCGAAGCACTGGTCGCCACCGCCATCGGCCTCTTCGCCGCCATCCCTGCGGTCGCCGCCTACAACTACTACAACAACCGCGTCGGCCGCCTCACGGTCCGCCTCGAAGGCTTCAGCGAAGAGTTCCTCAACATTCTTCAGCGCCAGCACGCCCGGAGTTAAGCCATGTCCCTGCGTGGAAATACCAAGCGCCGCGGCATGATGGCCGAGATGAACGTCGTGCCGTACATCGACGTCATGCTCGTGCTCGTCGTGATCCTGATGGTCGCCGCGCCCTTCGTGAATCCCAGCGTCGTCAACCTGCCGTCGGTCAACAAGGCCTCCAAGGCCCCCGAGCAGGTGATCGAGGTCATCGTCTATCCCGACAGCCGCCTTTCGATCCGTCAGGGCAAGGACATGAAGCCCGTCGACATCCCCGGCCTCGTTGCCGCCGTCAAGACGGCCCAGGGCGAGAAAAGCGACATTCCCGTGGTGATTGCCGCCGACAAGGACGTCCGCTACGAGGACGTCGTCAACGTCCTCAAGCTCCTTCAGAGCGCCGACGTGCCCCGAGTCGGTCTCGCCCTTCGCATCGAGCGAAGCGCCGAAGCCCGCTAACCCATTACGCAACCCAATTTCGTCATGAACGACAGAGAGACCAACGACCGCTTCCGAAAAGAGGACCGCAAGGACATGGTGCCCGCCGCCGTCCTCTCGGGCTGCGTGCACGTCATCCTTTTCGTCGGACTCTTCTCCGTTTTCCAGTGGACGACCGATTCCGAAACCGTCTACGCGGAGCTCTGGGCTCCCGAGCCTGTCTCGGGCGGCAACGACCCCAAGGGCGTCGCCGTCAAGCCGCCCGAAGCGCCTGAACCCAAGCCCAACGAGATCGACGAGCAACGCGAGTCTCAGGAGGCTCAGGAAGCCGCCGAGCGCGAGGCTGCCGCCCAGCAGGCCCGCATGCAGGAGGAAGCGGCGCAGCGTGAGGCACAGCGTCAGGAGGCGCTTGCCGCCGCCGAGCGTGAACGTGTCGAGGCCGAGAAGGCCGCCGAGGAGGCGCGTGAGGCTGAAGAGGCCCGCCGCGCGGAGGAAGCTCGCGTCGCAGCCGAGCGTGCCGAGGCCGAACGCATCGAGAAGGCCCGTCAGGACGCCATTGAGGCGGAACGACGTGCCGAAGAGAAGCGCGCCCAGCAGGAAGCCGAGCGCCTTGCTCAGGAAAAGCTTGCTCAGGAGCGCAAGGCCGCAGAGAAAGCCAGACTTCAGGCTGAAGCCCGTCGTCAGGAAGAGGCCCGCCTCGCAGAGGAAAAGCGCCTGGCCGAAGCCAAGCGCGCTGAAGAGGCGCGAATTGCCGAAGAAAAGCGTCAGGCTGAAATCCAGCGTGTCGCCGCCGAGAAGAAGGCTGCGGAAGAGCGTCGTGAACGCGAGCGAATCCGTCAGGCCATCCGACAGCAGGAACTCGCACGACTCAACGCCAAGATCGATCCGGACAGCCAGCGTTCGGGCACGCCCTCGGGCGACAAGCGCAACCAGAGACAGAACCTCACGGGGTCGGCTCTGGCCAGCTACAACGCCCGCATCATCGCCTGCGTGCGTCCGAACATTTCGATCGACGTGCCCAGCTCCACCCGCCGCGGACAGTTCATCGCCGAATTCGTCGTCAGGCCGATGCCCAACGGCGAACTTGCCGGCGCTCCCGTCTACGCGAAGAAGTCTGGCTGGGACGCCTACGACTCGGCCGTGCGCAACGCCATCCTGAAGTGCAAGCCCTTCCCCGTTCCGGAAAAGGGCTACAACATTCCGAAGGAAGTGCGCCTGCGCTTCGATCCCGTCGACGACAGGCACTGAGCGCCTTCATCGTCCGCACGCAAAAAGAGGAGGTCTCCGGACCTCCTCTTTTTTTGTCACTCGTCTGGGTGCTCCGCAACGGAGCACCCGTGCAGTCAGGCTCAGCGCTTGATCTGCTTCGTCACGAACTCGACGGCTTCCTCCGTCTTCACCATCACCTTTTCGGCAAGGTTGCGACGGTTGGCGTATTCGACTTCGCCGTTCTTGAGGCCGCGGTCGCCGATGACGACGCGGTGCGGCACGCCGATGAGCTCCCAGTCGGCGAACATCACGCCGGGACGCATGTCGCGGTCGTCGAGGATGACGTCGACGCCCTGAGCCTTGAGCTCTTCATAGAGACGGTCGGCGGCTTCGCGCACGGCTTCGCTCTTCGAGTAGTTCATCGGGCAGATCACCACTTCGAACGGGGCGATGGAGTCCGGCCAGATGATGCCGCGCTCGTCGTGGCTCTGCTCGATGGCAGCGCCGGCAAGACGGGTCACGCCGATGCCGTAGCAGCCCATTTCGAGAACCTTCGGCTGGCCGTTTTCATCGAGATAGGTGGCGTTGAGGGCTTCGGAGTACTTCGTGCCAAGGTAGAAGACGTGACCGACTTCAATGCCGCGCTGCAGGCGGAGCGTGCCCTTGCCGTCGGGAGAAGCGTCGCCCTCGACGACGTTGCGCAGGTCGGCAACCTTGGGTTCGGGCAGGTCGCGGCCGAAGTTCACGCCGGTATAGTGATAGCCCTCTTCATTGGCGCCGCAGCAGAAGTCGAACATGTTGGCGACGGTCAGGTCGGCATAGACGGCAACGTCTTCCTTGATACCGACGGGGCCGAGATAGCCGGGCTTGGAACCGAAGTTCTCGAGGATCTCGGCGTCGGTTGCAAAGCGGAAGCCGTCCTTGAGCTCAGGCAGATGACCGGCCTTGACTTCGTTGAGATCGTGGTCGGCACGGAGCAGGATGAGGACGATCTTGGCGGGAAGCGGATTGCCCTTTTCGTCAGCGCGGTCGGCGGCAAGCACGACGCTCTTGACGGACTTTTCAAAGGGAATGCCGAGGAATTCGGCCACGTCGTGGCACTTTTCCTTGCCCGGGGTCGGACGCTTCACCATCTCTTCAGCAGCGGCGGCGCGAGCGTCAATGAGCGAACGGGCTTCGGCCAGCTCGATGTTGGCGGCGTAGTCGCTGTCGGGGCAGTAGGCGATGACGTCTTCACCGGCATTGGCGATGACCTGGAACTCGTGGGAGCGGCTCCCCCCCGATCGCGCCGGTGTCGGCGCGCACGGCGCGGAACATGAGGCCGAGGCGCGTGAAGATGCGCTGATAGGCCTGGTACATCTTGTCGTAGGAAACGGCGGCGCCCTCGGCGTCACGGTCGAAGGAGTAGGCATCCTTCATCGTGAACTCGCGGCCGCGCATGACGCCGAAGCGAGGGCGACGCTCGTCGCGGAACTTCGTCTGGATGTGGTAGAAGTTCACGGGAAGCTGACGCCAGCTCTTGATTTCCTGACGGGCGATGTCAGTGACGACTTCTTCGGAAGTCGGCTGAATCACGAAGTCGCGGTCATGACGGTCCTTGAAGCGGAGAAGTTCGGCGCCGTATTTTTCCCAGCGGCCCGACTCCTGCCAGAGCTCGGCAGGCTGCACGAGCGGCATCAGGAGTTCGATCGCGCCCGCGCGGTCCATTTCCTCGCGGATGATCTTCTCGATCTTGCGGATCGTGCGCAGGCCGACCGGCATGTAGGTGTAAACGCCGGCGGCAAGCTTCTTGATCATGCCGGCACGGATCATGTACTGCTGGCTGATCACATCAGCATCGGCAGGCGCTTCTTTCAGCGTGGAAAGGAAATAGGAACGGGCGCGCATTTTTTCTTAACGTGTGTCTGTTGAAAATAACGGCGGCTTCCGTCAGACGTCGGGAAGCCGCTTGAATAAAGGCAATCTGTTTATTTTAACCGCCAGCCCCTCTGAACGCTAACCCGAAAGGCGCGTTTTGAGGCCGCAGAGGCCATGCGGGCCAGGTCATTCGCCTGCGAGCACCACCATGTTGTCACGATGAATCATCTCGGGCTGCTCCATGTAGCCGAGGCGTTCCTCGATCTCCTCCGTGTGCGCGCGCAGAATACGGGACGCATCGTCGCTCGAATAGTTCACGAGACCGCGGGCGATTTCACGTCCGTCCTCGGTGAGACACGAGACGACCTCACCACGCACGAACTCGCCCTTGACGCCGATGACGCCCACGGGCAGGAGCGAGGTGTGCTTGGCAACGAGGGCCCTGCCCGCCCCTTCGTCAAGCACAAGGCTGCCGGAGGCGCGGAGGTGGTCTGCAATCCACTGCTTGCGGGCATGCAGGACGGTGGAGGAGGGACGAAGATGGGTGCCGATGAGCTCGCCTCTGGCCAGACGGGTGAGCACGTCCGTCTCACGACCCGATGCGATGATCGTGCCCGCACCGGATCGAGCGGCGCGCTTGGCCGCGAGAATCTTCGTGATCATGCCGCCCTTGGAAAGAGAGCTGGCTGCACCGCCCGCCATCTTTTCAAGCACGGGATCGCCGGCAGTCGCGACGCTGACGAACATCGCCTCGGGATCCTTGCGCGGATCGGCCGTGTAAAGCCCCTGCTGGTCGGTGAGAATGACGAGCACGTCTGCTTCAACAAGGTTGGTCACGAGGGCGCCGAGCGTGTCGTTGTCGCCCACCTTGATTTCACTCGTCACAACGGTGTCGTTCTCGTTGATGACGGGCACGATGCCGAGTCTCAGGAGTTCCCTGATCGTCATTCGTGCATTGAGATACTGCTCGCGGTCCGTCAGATTCTGGTGCGTCAGAAGCACCTGGGCGGTGCCGATGCCATGATTGCGGAAATGCCGTTCATAGGCTTCGACCAAGCCCATCTGACCGACGGCCGCAGCCGCCTGCAGCTGGTGGACATGCGAAGGACGCTTTTCCCAGCCAAGGCGCAGGACTCCTTCAGCAATGGCGCCCGAGCTCACGAGGATGACCTCGCGGCCCATCTTCTGCAGTTCCGCAATCTGGGTTGCCCAGCGTTCGATGGCCTGAATGTCGAGACCGCGACCGTCGTTGGTGACGAGCGCGCTGCCGACCTTGACGACGACCCGGTGCGCGTTCTTGAGAAGTGATTCCATGGATAAAGCCTTTGGAAAGGATTGAGCGGGATCTTTGAGCATAGCGCAAAGCAAGAAATTCTGCCGTGTCCTCTCCTTCACCGCCTCCTCCCGCCCGTTGTACCCAACCTCATGCAGACCGCTCCTTTCGAGTCCGAACATCCGGATTCGAGCGAACGGAATCCTCGCCTGCGGCAAGGGAACTTGAGGGGATTCTTGCCATCCTAAAAGCAGGGAAATACACACTAACTCATTTCCCTGCCTTTAAGGGTTAGCCTTGACTTCGGATCTCGCCATATTTTCCTTCAGCATCTGAAGCACCAGTCGATCCCTCGTCGTGC
>ERZ838827.639-NODE-639-length-38882-cov-21.145208_pt1 | contig 38882 bp, 37 predicted proteins | sample MGYA00519881_ERZ838827 | MGnify/ENA primary metagenome ERZ838827 (study PRJEB31850, sample SAMEA3708842) | human gut metagenome | biome: human gut; feature: human-associated habitat; material: faeces | place: China | collected 2014 ...
AGAGTAAACTCCACCGCCCTTTGGAGAAGTGGAATTTAAATTTTCATTTTAGGTTATTAACACTTTTTATGCGTTCTTCTGGAATTTTTCCTGTTCATCCTGTATAATGGAATGTATGATGGCAAAGGAGAAAGGTTATGAATTTACAACAGCTTTATTACTTTCGAAAACTGGCTGAAGTTCAGCATTATACCGAAGCAGCCAAAGCACTTTATATCACGCAGCCGAGCCTGAGCGATTCCATTGCTTCCCTGGAGCATGAACTTTCCGTTTCCTTATTCCAGAAAAAGGGCCGCGGAGTCCAGCTTACCAAATACGGTCAGGAATTCTATGAGTACGTGAACCAGGCACTGGGGATCCTGGAACACGGCATTGCCGCCGTAAGGGAAAAATCGGATTCTGTCACCGGCACCATTGACATTGGCTGTATTCCGACGCTTCTTGGAGATTTTCTCCCGAATGCCCTCGATCTTTACCACGAAAAATGTCCGCAGGTAAGCTTCAATATCTTCCATGAAAAATCCATTCCGGTCGCAGAAGGAGTCTCTTCCGGGACCTACGATATCGGTTTATGCTCCATGGTGGAAAACAAAGACGACCTCGTTTTTGTTCCCATCACCTATCAGGAACTTGTGGTGATCGTGCGGAATGACCATCCGCTGGCCGTTCACGATTCCATCGAGCTGACTGCCTTAAAAGGCTATATGCTTTCCACCTACCGCGATACCATTCCCATTGGCAAAACCATCAGCAAAATTCTGAAAGAAAAAGGTATGGAAGCTGTCTACTCCTACGATGACGAGATTTCCATTGCCGGACGCATCAACCATTCTTCCAAGACGGCCATCGTGGCAGATACTCCGTTTTTAAAGCAATTTGACAATCTGAAAAAGATCCATTTAACGGATGTTCCCAAAGATACCCGTATGCTCTATCTCGTTTACAGCAAAAAGAATTTTATCACGGCCGCCGTGGAGGCTTTTGCCAACTTCATGGTTGCGCACTGCTTAAACCTGCCTCCGGAATCTTAATTTTCCAGAGCTGTGAAAAAGACCGATATGAAGCTGACTGATCAGCCATACCGGTCTTTTTTCTGTCAATATTTCATGTACTTTTTAGAATACAAATCCCATAGTTGCAAGCACAGCCACCAGAAGTCCCGCAATAAAGCACGGAAGCGTGGTTCCCAGAAGCACATGCTTGTAGCTGTCTTTAAATCTGCATCCGCAGATAGACATGGTCAGAATCGCTACTGAAGAGTTCGGAAGCTTGTTTAACACCAGAGCCGCCTCCGTCACAATGCGGTGCAGGGCCTGTACATTAATGTCCATATCCACAAAGGCCTGGGCGAAGCTTTCCATAAAGATGGTCTCACCGGAAATGGCCGAGCCGGTCAGTCCGGTCAGCACCGTGGTTCCGAAAAATGCTTTCAGATACATCGGCATATTCAGATTCAGCACAACTGCCTGCAGATTCTGGAACACCGGGGATGCACCCAGCACTCGAGAAAGCCCCATAACCGCACCTACCGTCAGCATGGAATTCAGACCGGAGGTACTGCCGCTCTTAATGGATGCCTTGATATTTTTGATCCGTTTCAACTGAGTCAGCACGATCAGCAGAATTCCTACTGCCAGAGAAAACAGGATGCTGGTGGAGGTTCCCCAGCTGGAGGTCACAACAACCGCTCCCAGCACCACAAGGAACGGAAGGACAGAAATGCCAAATCCTGGCAGCTCCATCTCATCCTCTTCCTTCTCATTTTCCGGATACATGGCCAGCAGTTCTTCCACGCTGTGTTTTTTTCTGCTCTGCTTCTGCGCATAATTGAAATATACAAAATAGCTGATGGCCGCAATGGCTGTAAACAGGAAAGACAGAACCGGGGAAGAGCCCAGTGATGTGTCCAGATAATTGCTTGGAAGCACATTGCAGACATCCAGGGAGAAAGCAAAGCCGTTGGCGCAGGCTCCACCGCCCAGGATCAGAAACGGCAGCACGCGCCGGTCCATTTTGTTCTGCTTTAATAAGTTATCCGCGATCGGATACAGCACAAACACCATGATGTAGCCGTTGATTCCCAGCAGCGTGATGAAGAAGCTGCAGATCAGGATGACGGCTCCCACCATCTTTGCTCCCAGCTTTTCTGTCAGTGTCTTTGCGATCCGGGTCGCAAGCCCGGCTTCCAGAACCAGCTGGCCAAACACACCGCCAAGTCCGAGAATTAAGAACCAGGAAGTCACAAAACTTCCGATTCCTCCAGAATATGTTGTAAGAAAACCATCCCATACATTCAGTCCACTGGTTACCAGAATCACCGCCGCAGTCACGACGGTGGCTGTGATCATGTCAATCCCCCGAATGATCATGTACACCAGCAGTCCGATTGCCAAGATAAACCCGATTGTTGCTATCATGTCGAAACCCCTCCTTTGTAAAATTCAGTCGCGCGCCTCTTTTCGTTATTATATTAACAATTTATGGTAAAGAAAAGACCTACTCCGGTGCTTTTCCCCCTGACTGCCAGTGGGCAGTCATCTTATCCAGCGGCAGCTCCACAAGACCTGCCTCCGCATCATAAAAATATGCTGTAAACCCCCGTTTGCAGCGGAACACACACTCCAGACACGGGTCTTCGTCACAATAACAGAACGCATCTGTGTCAGCCAGGGCAAAGACAACCGGAGAGCGTTTTCCATCTGAAATATATTTCAAATAGCCACCGGTGAAAGTTTTTAAGTAAACCCATTCCGGGTGGCTGCCATAAGGCTTCCGCTTCCAGGAAACCTTCACCGCGTTGTCATTGTAGCCGCCGGTAATCTGGTAATCCGCCTCAATTACCTCTTTCACCTCTTCCGCTCTTCTCGGCTCCAGTTTTTCCGCCGGTTTTCCACAGCAGAAAATCTCAAGTCCTTCTGCCTTTTCGGCTCCCGTTACCGGGAACAGTGCTCCACAGGTACTGCAACGGTAAAACGTTACGTCAGGACACTGCTCTGCACGGGGCTTTCTGGTGTCGCGGCACCGTCTTGCTCCAAATACCTGTTCCATATCCGTTCTCCTTCCTGCATATGCTTACATTCCTGCATATGCCTGCATTCCTGCTCTGGGTGCTCCAAACTTGCAGCGTTCTGTTTATTCCTGCGCTCCAGTTCTTCCCGCAGCAGATATTTTTTCACCTTTCCACTTCCCGTGTGAGGAATCCGGTCAATCAGCTCCAGGCGCTCTGGCCAGAACCGCTTCGGCACTTTCTTCTCTTTCAAATAGGAAAGTACCTGACAGAGAGACAGTTCCTCATACCCGGGCAGCGGCACCGCAAAGGCACATATCCGCTCTCCCAGACGGTCATCCGGCATTCCGATGATGGTATGGTCTCCCATACCCGGACAGCCCTCCAGTGCATCGTTGATCTCGTTGGTATTCAGGTTTTCCCCGCCCCGGACGATCATATCCTTTTTTCGTCCGATAATGCGGATATTGCCCTCCGCGTCCATAACACAGAGATCACCGCTGTGAAACCAGCCATCGTCATCCAGAACACCATCCGTAATATCCCGGGCCTTTAAATATCCGGCAAAAACCGCCGGTCCCCGGGACCATTCCTCACCAGGGGTTCCGAAAGGCACATCCCGGCCATCCTCATCTACAACCCGGACTTCCATTCCATCCACAGCCCACCCGGAAGTTGTTCCGTTTTTCTCCAGCGCTTTCTCTGGTCTCACAAACACATGGGGAACGCTCTCCGTGGAGCCATACACCTCACACAGCAGAATTCCATAGCGGTTGGCCCGCTGTACCAGATATCCCGGCACCGGAGCACCGCCGCACAGATAAAATTTCAGTGTAGGAAGGCCGCCGCCGTTGGCATCCAGCTCCCGCAAAATATCATAAATGAACGGGGTCGCTCCCATGGAATAGGTTACCTTCTCCCGATTCATCAGATCGATAGCCGCACGGCACTGGTACTTCTGCTGCAGCACCACCTTGCCCCCGTAAAGCATCGGCGCGATGATGGCGTGATGAAACCCTGTTGCGTGATGCAGCGGCGCTGGCATGAACATGATATCTTCCTTTGTAAGACCCAGTTCCCGGTTAAAGGCTTCCTCCGCAAAGCGCACATTGTCATGGCTTAAGAGCACGCCCTTGGTGCCGCCGGTCGTCCCTGAGGTACAGAGGATCACCGCGATGTCCTGTCCGTTTTTCGTGTGGACGCACTGTTCCTTCGGAAGCGGCTCATAGGAAGCCAGAATTTCCCGAAGCAGACGGACACTGCTTTTTGCCGGTTTCACGCTGTCAATCAGCACAATATCCTTTAACAGCGGCGTCTGATCGCGGACAGCCAGAATCCGCTCCTCATAATCGGTCTTGTAAAAATAAGTCGGACCGAAATAACAGCGGGACTCGGTTACGTTTAAGCTTCTTGCCAGTTCCTTCTCCTCATAGGACATGGCAATGGGGTGTGCCACAGCTCCGACCTTATAACAGGCAATGGTCAGCATGGCAAACTCACTCCAGATCGGGAACTGGTAGGAAACCACCTCGCCCGGGCGGATTCCAAGCTCCATCAGGTAGGAGGCTACCCGGCCTGCCGCTTCGTCCAGTTCCCGGTAGGTGTAGCGGTAACCACGGTCATCCACCACATATTCCCGGTCCGGGTACTGCGCTGCGGCCCGCTCCCAGCAGTCCAGAAGCGTCTCATTTTTCCAGTACCCCTGCTCTCGATACTGTTTCAGAAGTTCCGGATTGATTTTCCTTTCCTCAAACATAACCTGCCTCCTTCTATCCTTCCGCAGCGCTCCCGCATCCGGTGCATTTCTCTCTATACGCAGAAAGCTCGTTCAAAACGCGCTTTCCCGTGTTGTTTCACCTGTCATGCATGCCCCGGACCAGTCTTTGGCCGGTCCGTTTTCCTGTGGTCTTACGCCTGCTGCTTTGCTTTTAATTCTTTTACCAGAGCCGGAACGATCTCAAAGACATCGCCCACGATTCCGTAATCCGCAACCTCAAAGATCGGTGCGGTCTCATCTTTGTTGATGGCTACGATGGTGCCGGATCCGCTCATGCCCGCTACGTGCTGCACTGCACCGGAAATGGCACATGCAAAGTAGATTTTCGGGGTTACGGTGGAGCCGGTCTGTCCTACCTGCTTACTCTGCGGCATCCAGCCTGCGTCAACCGCTGCTCTGGAGCATCCTACGGTTCCTCCAAGCACATCTGCCAACTCTTTTAAGATACCGAAGTTCTCAGCACTCTTCATGCCGCGGCCGCCGGATACAATGACATCTGCCTCATCGAGACGCATATCGTTGTCCTCACATGCCTTGATGAAATCAAGCACTTTGGTGCGGATCTCGCTCTCCGGGGTATGAATATCCTCTTTGATGATCTCCGGCTGATTGTTCTCGTTGCGCTCCGGCTTCTTGAACGCGCCCGGACGGCAGGTACCCATCTGCGGTCTGGTCTCGCTGCAGAGAATCTGCGCGTATAAGTTTCCGCCGAATGCCGGACGCTCCCATACTACATTTCCGGTGTCCTCATCGACACTCAGCGCGGTACAGTCGGCAGTCAGGCCGGTGCGGAGGCTGACTGCGATCTTGGATCCCAAGTCTCTTCCGTTTACGGTTGCGCCTACTAAAATGGTGTTTGGATCATATTTCTCACAGAGCTTTAAGAATACGTTTCCGTAAGCGTCTGCGGAATAGTTCTCATACTCGTCGCCCTGGATCACATAGATCTTGTCGGCGCCGTACGCTGCGGATTCTTTTATAGCTGCGTCTACATCCTTGCCGATAACAATGGCGCAGAGTTTCTGTTTCAGTCCGTCCGCCAGCTTTCTTCCCTGTCCTAACAGCTCCAGGCCGACACTCTTCGGCTGACCCTGGAAGCTCTCGATAAATACCCATACGTCCTTGCATGTATCAAAACTCATCTTGACGACCTCCTCTGTTTATTAAAGTACTTTTGCCTCAACCAGCTTTCCGATCAGGTTGTCCGCGATCTCCACCGGGCTTACGCCTTCGATGTTCACACAGTTTGCGGTTCTCTTCGGAGTGAATGTTGCTTTTACTTTGGTCGGGGATCCCTTCAGTCCCATCTTGGTGGTGTCTGCGTCCGGCAGGTCTGCCAGGGTGATCTGACCGATCTCGGTGTTGAAGGATCTCATCACGCCCTTTACGGTTGCGTAACGCGGTTTGTTGCTTTCTTTGGTTGCGGTGCAAAGTACCGGGAACTTCGTCTCGATGACTTCCACGCCCTCTTCTACCTGGCGCTCTGCAATGACTTTGTCGCCCTCAACCTTTAAGCTCAGAACGTAAGTCAGACGAGTTGCGCCCAGATGCTCTGCGATACTCGGTGCGGTCTGGCCGGTATCTCCGTCGATTGCCTGCTTGCCGCCCAGGATGACATCGTAAGCGCCCAGTTTCTTGATTGCCTGGGATAAGATGTAGCTGGTAGCGTAGGTATCGGATCCGCCGAATGCGCGGTCCGTTACCAGATAAGCCTCATCAGCACCCATAGCCAGTGCCTCTCTCAAAACAGCTTTTGCCTGCGGCGGTCCCATGGAAATAACCGTTACTTTGCCGCCATACCGGTCTTTTAAGGAAAGTCCGGTCTCCAGAGCGTTCTTGTCGAACGGATTCATGATGCTCGGCACGCCGGTACGGATCAGTGTATTTTTAACCGGATCGATCTTGATCTCTGTGGTATCCGGAACCTGTTTGATACAAACAACGATATTCATCTTCAATCCTCCTGTCAGTTTTTCCTATTTGTATTCTTTATTTAATACATTGGCGATGGTCAGTCTCTGTACCTGGTTTGCGCCCTCAAAGATCTGGAATACTTTGACATCGCGCATCAGCTTCTCAACCGGGTACTCTTTGCTGTAGCCATATCCGCCGAAGATCTGAACTGCATTGGAGGTAACCTCCTGGGCGCAGTCGGAAACGAAGGTCTTGCAGATGGAGCCCTCTTTCTGAACCATGATACCTGCATCCATCATCTTCATGGTGTTGTTGACCAGGCATCTGGATGCCTCGATCTTGATGGCCATGTCGGCTAACATCTGCTGTACCATCTGGAATTTGATGATCGGGGTGTTGAACTGTTTTCTCTCTTTTGCGTACTTCACGGACTCATCGAGTGCGCGCTGCATGATGCCGACTGCCAGGGTTGCCACGAATGCGCGGGATAAGTTCAAAGCGTTCATAGCCAGCTTGAAGCCGCTGCCTTCCGGTCCTACCATTGCGGATGCCTTTACGCGGACATTCTCAAAGATCAGGTCGGTGGTGTTGGAGAGGCGCAGGCCCATCTTGTTCTCGTGAGCGCCAACGGTTACGCCAGGAGCGTCCGCATCGATGATGAAAGCGGAAATTCCCTTGTGTCCTGCTGCCGGGTTGGTCTTGAAGAAACCTACGAAAACGCTTGCTACTGCGCCGTTGGTAATAAAGGTCTTGGTTCCGTTTAAGATGTACTCATCGCCATCTTTTACTGCGGTCGCGCGCATCGCTGCCGGATCGGAACCGGCGTTCGGCTCGGTCAGGGCGAAACCTGCGAATGCGCCCGGAGCTACTTTATCTGCGAAATACTGGCCCTGCTCCTTGGTGCCTGCCAGGATGACGTTTCTTAATGCTACGAAAGAAGTGACAAAGGTGATGGCATAACCGGCATCCACCTTGGCCAGTTCCTCGAAGATCATTGCGGTGGTCTCATAGCTTAAACCAGCTCCGCCGTACTCGGCCGGAACCTCCAGCATATGAAGTCCCATGTCAAATCCCCATTTATAAAGTTCTTTCGGACACTCGCCTTTTTCATCCGCATCTTTCACATAAGGCTTGATCTCGTTCTCTGCCATCTCTTTTACAAGAGCAATCAGCGCTTTCTGTTCCTCGGTGTACATTAAGCTCATATCTGTGTCACCTTCCCCTTTCTTATTTTTAAACCTATAATTTTTTCAGTTTTGTCTCACCGGTTGCGGCTCCGGAAGCAATGGCTTCCTCGATTTCCTTGTCGCTGTAGCCCACATGCTTCATCAGCTCTACGGTGTGCGCGCCCTGTGATCCGCCGATCACATATTCCGGCTCGCCCATGCTGCCGAAGCGGATCGGGTTGGTCGGCATAAAGCGCTCGCCAGACGGGTACGGGATCTTTGCAAGGATGTGGTTGGCTGCTGCCTGCTCATCCTTGTAAATATCCACCGGCTCCATGCAGGCCTCACACGGCATGTCGTTCGCTTTCAGGCGCTCAATCAGTTCCTCTCTGGTGAACTTTGCGATCGCGCGGTCTAACGCTGCGACTACTTCCTGGTTCAGTCCGTTTGCGTTGATGCTCTCGCAGCGGCGGTACTTCTCTTTCGCTTCCTCCGTTAACATCTCCGGAGCGTCCAGCACGGTGAACATCTTCTCGTAATCACGGTCATATTCCGGACAGCAGATGCATACCCATTTGCCATCGCTGGTACGGAATACATCATTGAACGGGTTTACGACCTCCGTACGGTTCTTCGGATACTGGTTGCCGTACTGTGCGGAAATCAGGCCGGTGCTGAGGGCATAGACAGCTGCGTGATGCAGGCTGACGGTTACTTTATCGCCCTTGCCGGATTTTTCTCTTCCATATAAAGCAGCGCAGATACCGGAAGCCAGAGCCAGGGAAACCTGGAAATCACCAAATCCGTTGGTCGGGATCATCGGCGCGTCGCCGCGGTTTACGGTGGTTCCGAATACGCCGCCCCTTGCCATGTAGCAGGTTACGTCAAATCCGGCGGTATCCTTCTCCGGTCCGTACTCGCCATAGCCCAGCACCTGTGCGAAGATCAGTTTCGGGAATTTTTCATTTAAGGTATCATAATCCAGTCCCAGTTTCTTTAAGGACTTTGTTCTTGTATTCGTTACAAACACATCGGCCTCCGCTAACAGGCGGTAGGCAATTTCAAGACCCTTCGGATCTTTTAAGTTCAATGTGATAAATTTCTTATTTAAATTGGCTACATCGAAGGCCAGGTTTTCTTCATCGTTATAAGGCATGTTGAACACTGCCCCCTGGGTTCTCGCCGGATCGCCTTTTGCGGATTCAATCTTCACGCAGTCAGCGCCCCACTCACCCAGTACACGCACCGTAGTCGGTGCTGCCAGATAAGTCGTTAAATCAACGACCTTGATTCCTTCCAAAGGTCTCATAAAGTATTCCTCCATCTCTCTGCATTCCGGGGTACCCGTCCTGCAGTCCGATCATTGCATTGCTGTTTACGCGCTGCGCAGACAGCAGCGCCTGTCATTTAGGGGGAACAGGGTCCCCAGGCCCAAGTAGGAACCTGACGACCCTGTTTAGGAAAAAATATTTACAGCACGTACTCCATATGAGCACCGTGTTTGATGGTATTTCTGGAAATGGTAATTCTCTGAACGGTCGGAGCGCCCTCTTCCAGCCACATTGCGCGGCAGTCGCGGTACAGTCTCTCAACCGGGCCGTACTTGCAGTCCTCGAAGTAGCCTACGCCGCCGAAGATCTCAAGCATCTCATCGCTGACTTTTCTGGTGGTATCAATACTGAAGAGCTTACACATAGCAGCCTTCTCCTCAATGTACTCGCCGGTCGGGTTCTCCATATAAGCCTTTGCGAAATCGTAAACCATGCAGCGCAGTGCGTGTACCATCATGGACATATCTGCGATCTTTACACGGATAGCCTGACGGGTTCCGATCGGTTTGCCAAAGGTTACACGGTCATGCGCGTATGCCAGGGACAGTTCTAACATTCTCTGTGCCATACCCAGGTTGCTGGCTGCGATATGGGCACGAGATACGGATAAGGAGTGCATTGCAATCTCAAGTCCCTGTCCCTCACGGCCTAACAGATATTTCTTGTCGATGCGGCAGTTGGTGAATTTCAGATCGCCATGGCCTGCACCGCGGCAGCCCATCATATGCGGCATGTTGATCACTTCGAATCCCGGTGCATCCATCGGTACGAAGAATGCGGAAAGTCTGTCATCTTTATCAGAATCCGGATTGGTTACTGCGATAACGTATGCGAACTCGCAGCAGTCGGTGTGGGAGATCAAGGTCTTCTCGCCGTTTAATACATAGCTGTCGCCATCTTTCACTGCCATGGTATGTAAGTCAGCGCCGGTGCCGCCGGTTGCCTCAGTCAGCGCGAAGCAGGTGAATACTTCCTTGTTCTGGAACTTGGACATGTACTCTGCTTTCAGCTCCGGGCTGCCATAGTCATCCAGGATTCTCCAGTTTAAATCCATTGCATAGTGAAGATGCATTCTCATTCCGCCCGGTCCTCTGGAGAACTCTTCCTGTACCTGTAAAATTTCAAGCTCGTTTAAGCCCCATCCGCCGTACTCTTCCGGTAAGGAACAACGGTATAAATTGTTCTCGATCGCCAGATCGTAGAACTCCTGCGGGAATTTGTTGGTTACCTCGACTTCTTTCTGGATCTCTTCCAACGGACCTTCTGCCAGCTCGCGGATCTGTTTTAAGTAAGCCTGGAACTCTTCCTTTGTTAACTTGCTCATGTGATATCCTCCTTATTTGAGTTGATCATTTGATTTTTCATTTTTTATTTTGTTGCTATTTCTTTAACAATCTTGATGATGTTATTATAACGTGCCTGTCCGTAAATATCCAATCGGCTGTATCCGTGCGAACGTATCGAATTAATCGGAAAAAACTATCAATCGATTTTTGACTTGTAAATGGATTTTGAGGGTGTTATAGTCTAGCGTGTGAAGTTGTATATTTTTGACAAATGGAGGTTTCTTATGATTACAAGACCGGAAATCATGGAAGGGATCAGACGGCATATCCAGCCCATCGGAGGGCAGGAAAACCTGAATATATTAGAAGTGGAGCCGGGGCATGTCCGGCTTTCCATAGAACTGACGGAAGCATGTCTGAATCTGTACGGCAATGCCCACGGCGGCTTCCTCTTCTCTCTCTGCGACATTGCCGCCGGCATGTCCACCTACGCCTGCGAAGTCACCAACGTCACCCAATGCGCCGGAATTAACTTTGTGCGCGGCGTAAACAGCGGGACGATCTATGTGGAGTCCAACATTGTTCATAAAGGAAGGCACACCGCCGTATGCCGGGTGGATATCACCGGAGAGGAAGAAGAACTGCTGGCGACGGGAAACTTTACAATGTTCCTGGGGAAGGAAATATAAAATTGCAATTTAAGGGAATAGCACGAAAGGATCCGAAGTTCCGGGGAGGGCCTACAGAACCGCAGATGCGGTGGAATTTTGTACTTCATTCGCTCCGCCGCCTATTGCCAGACCTGCGAGCAAAACTCGCGTGCGCTGCACGCTCAGACAAGGCTCTCCGGTCTGGCGCTATGCTCGCTCATGAAGAAAATTCCAACGCATCTGCTTATTCTGTAGGGCCTGACCGAACCTTCTACTGTATTGGTTATTCTACGATAATAATAAACGCAGCCAGAACGTTGCTGACGAAAGCCTGTAATCCGGCTTTTATCTGATAGTAGCGTTCTGGCTGCGTTATCTTTTTATGGAAGAGTTAATATGGGCTGTAGCTACTGTTTTTTAGCGAAGCCAATACAGCAGGAAGTGAATGGGACCGCCTTCCGGGATTTTCAACATATCAGGTGTTTGCATCTTGAGCACACACGTCCGAATGTGGCGGATGTTAATCCGACACAGGCGAACGCGTGTTAGCGAGAGCAAGCAAACAACGATATGTGAAAATAGAGGAAGGCGGTCTCTTTCACTTCCGGACCTTTATTCAGCTTTGTGACTCAAATTTTTATTTTGCCAGATCTTTGATGACTTCTGACGCAATGATCAGCCCCACTACGGACGGAACAAATGCAGTGGAACCCGGGATAGCCCGACGCTCGGTGCATTTATGCTCGGCTCCAGGCGGACAGATGCAGTGATTTTTGCAGCTGATGGACATGTCCTCAATTGGTTTGATCGGCTGTTCTTTGGAGTACACGACCTTCAGCTTTTTGACACCGCGCTTTTTCAGTTCCCGACGCATGACCTTTGCCAGCGGACAGACGGAAGTTTTATAGATATCCGCCACCTCAAACATAGCCGGATTCAATTTATTTCCGGCTCCCATGCTGCTGATGACCGGCACCTGTTTCTCCTGTGCCTCCATGACAAGCTGAAGCTTTGCCGTCACCGTATCCACTGCATCAATCACATAGGAGTACTTGGAAAAATCAAAATCATCTTTTGTCTCCGGCAGATAAAAGCATTTGTGGGTGGTGACCTTGCATTCCGGGTTGATATCATGGATGCGCTCTTCCATCACGTCTACCTTGTATTTTCCCACGGTTTTTCTGGTAGCTATGATCTGACGGTTTAAGTTGGTCAGGCACACCTTATCATCATCGATGAGATCTATGGCTCCTACACCACTGCGTACCAGTGCCTCCACGGCATAACCGCCTACTCCACCGACACCAAACACGGCAACTCTGGACTGTGCCAGACGCTCCATGGCTTCCTTCCCAAATAATAATTCTGTTCTTGAAAACTGATTTAACATCGTATTTCCCTTTCTCTAAATCATATGTACCAACGCCATATACACCACCGTTCCCACGGTGATGCTCAAAATAGAACTCTTCTTCCAGAGATGAACCATTGCTGTCACCGCAACACCTTCAAGCAGAATCAGATTATCCTGAAGCGCGGACTCTGGAATACTCTTTAGGCAGTATACCACAAGAGTAGCCATAATTGCCATAGGAAATACCTTACCCAGATATTCCATCCGTTTCGGAAGCTCGCTCTTAGATCGAGTAGGAGGCGGCTATCGCCGCCGACCTCTCACACCACTTATCCCGACTTTGTGATTATCCGGAATTCTGGCGGAATACACCGTTTTTCTGTGAAAATATATCAAAAAAGTCGGGATAATCTTTTACATCAAACCATAAAGCTTCTTAAGTGTTTCTTCATCATCTTTGAATGTGAAGTCGATCTGCGAGCTGAGAATAGGGTTGAGGTCTGAGGTTGCTTTTTCGATTGCTTCCTGCTTCATCCGAATATCAGCATTCGCATAGTATTTAATCGTTGTTTCCATCTGTACATGCCCGAGCCATTCAGACAACAGAGGCATCGGCATCCCACTCCTGTAAAGATGCATGGCTCTTGAATGACGGAACATATGCACATAGAGATGTTCTGGCACATCAAGACATTTTTCCTTTGCTTGTACACCAAACTTTTTGATAAACTTTGATACATTGTCCTGAGACATCTGATTTCTACAGCCCTTTCTATCGACATAGAACAGAAAGGAGTTCCCATCACTGGCTCGATGAAATTCATCCAGATATTTATGCAGATGCTCTACGGTTTTCTGCATCAGAGGGACGAGGCGCGTTTTTCCACCTTTTCCAGTCAGAACAACGTATTTTTCATCTGAACTGATATGCAGGTCGTTCAGGCAAAGATCCAGTATCTCCTGTATTCTGGCACCAGTATCGTAGAGAAGTATCATGAACACAAGATCCCGCCTGCCCTTCTTTGATGAAATATCCGGAACAGCCAGGATTGCTTCTAAGGCTTTCTCAGAAAAGAATTCGATTTCATGCTCTGCTTCTTTTTTTACAGGAATCAATGCCATTTCCTGATAGCAGGACATGACGGAAGGATTGCGTTCAGCTGCATATCTGTAAAACCTGCGTATGGCGGCAAGACGTTGGTTCCTGCTCGACACCGACCAATTGCCTTCTGTTTCCATTCCTTCAAGATATTTTTCGAGCAGCTCCCTGGATGAGTGTTGGAAAGTATACGAATCCAGTCCGATCTTCAGTTCGTTGCACGAATAGTCAAGATACTTGTTCATGGCTGTCCTGTATGACTCTATAGTGTTTGGACTTGATGCCTTCTGTTTTGGCAGATAGACTGTCAGAAAGTCCCGCACCATCTGGAAAAAGAGTCTTGATTCCTTATTCATATTCTGGCACCTCCGGAATAAGTGCTGAGAAACGGCTCCAGTCGATAGATGATGTTTTTAACAGCCGCTCCGGTAACAGGTGGATGTAATAAGCCGTATCCCTAAAATCACTATGCCCCATGTAGGCGCTTAAGTAAGGAAGAGCTGTATAGAGGTCTTCACCTCTGTCAAGCCAATCCATCAGCACGGCCGTTGCAAAACGATGACGAAGGTCATAAACCCTGACACGTTTATGCTGGTCCTGTGGGTAAGCCTGTCTCCAGAGGTGAAGGAAGTGCCGTGTAAGCCATTTGGTCGGATATGGGGAGCCATCCGGGGACGGAAACAGATACTCTGAATCGGGAAAAAGGATATCCCTCTTGGATATATATCCACTGCAAAGTTCTGCAACATCCTCCGCCATCGGGATTAAACGTTCCTTATGAGTTTTATTTTCCCGTATAAAAAGGGTTCTGTTATCAGTATCTATATCATTTCTGCGAATTTCCCGGCCTTCGTTGGGGCGCAATCCACAAAAATAAATCAGGCGGTATACAGTAGCGATGATGTCCGGTGACAAAGGGTTCCTTGGATCCCCCTTTTGATTGTCGCTTTTCTGGAACAATGCCAGAAGTTCAGCATCTGTAAAAATATATGGCGTGTATCTTCTTACACGTGGGACTGAATCCATAGAGAGAATTCCATCACAGAGCCCCATCGCATAAAGATACTTTGTGAACTCCCTTGCAGCGGTAGCTCTTCTACGGTAACTTTCCGGTTTCTCAGTGCTCCTTTGCACGCACCAGGGCATGATATCGTACACTGATAAAGGTTGTTCATCTACTCCTGCCTCAGTCAAATAGGAATCAAGGTCATTCAGGTAACAGGCGTATGTACGCCGTGTATATCCAAGGCTTTCCTTGTAGCTTATCATCGCCTCGATCTGATCATGGTAACTGCTCATACTTCACCTCCGATCGAAGACAAGGGGAGCGCGCATTTCTGAAGCCCGTTCAAATCCATGGCAATATACTGCCGTGTCGAACTGATGGCCTGATGCCCCAGAATCTGGGCAACTGTTGTTACCGGTGTTCCTTCAGACACCATTGTTGTACCAAGCAATCTTCGGATTCCATGGAACGTTTTTCCGTCATTAAATTGATGCTGAATACCAGCTTTCTCCAAATACCTCCGAAAGATACTGGCAATGGACACACCGTCACGGAAAGGAGCATATGGGGCACAGGTTCTCAGAAAAACATTCTTTGAACTCGACTGTGGTCTTTCATTCAGGATATAATCAGCAAGTGCATCTCTGGCAGATGATTGGAGTGGCAGCATAAGCTGATGCCCGGTTTTACCTTGTACGATCCGGAGTTCATTCTCTCTCCAGAAGATATCCGAGAGTTGTAACGAGGCAAGATCTCCTGCCCGTAATCCTGTTGTAGCGGCCAGCGAGAAAATAGCAAAGTCCCTCTTACCAGGGTTTTTGGTTCTGTCAATCTGATTTGTCATCGCAATAAGCTCAGTTCTTGGCATCGTCGGTTTTACGCTATGATCCCTGGTTCTTGGTGAAGAGAGAAGCAGCCAGAAATTTGCGGTAATAGTACCATTATCATTCAGGAAAGTAAAAAGTTTCCTAAGCGACGAAACTACTTTGTCCATGCTTTTGGGACGGGATTCATGCATCAAATGCAGAAACTCCCTTAAATCTTCGGGAGAGACTTCCTGAAAGCACCGAATCTCTCTTTTTTCCAGAAAGATGCAGAATCTAATAACAATACTTCGTATCTCTGTGGTATAACGTCTGCTCAGCGAAAAACTTTCCATGAAGCTGGAGATAGTCTCTTCGAATAGATCTGGAAGTTGATCCGATGAGGATTTCTGGTACACTTTCCATTGGAAACTTCCACTTTGAAAGAACTCCTGGAGTACTTTGATCCCACGACGTCTCCAGTTTCTGGATTTCCTGGATATCACCCCATCAGAGAACTGTTGCTCGGCATCCATAAGTAATTCGTACATAATCTCTTGACGATACTGATAATCACCTTCTTTCTGGTATCGTTGAATGATCTGATTAAAACTCCGCTGTTGGTAAGTCTCAATCGTTGCATCAGCCAAACCGATTTGTTTCATCTGCTCTTTGGCAGCATCAATTAAAGAAAAAATATCGTTGTTCACATGAAACCTCCTTAATAGAAAAATATGTAGGTGGTTTCATTATAAAAAGTTATCCCGACTTTTTTGATATATTTTCACAGAAAAACGGTGTATTCCGCCAGAATTCCGGATAATCACAAAGTCGGGATAAGTGGTGTTATCCTGAATTCAGGATAACACCACCGGACATGCGGTTCCGCATCCGGCGGTTCAGTTAACTTGACACTTGCACAAAGTACGTTTCCGCAGATAATAATCCGAACTTTGCAAGGCGTGCATTGGATATTGCATAGCATACTGCTTCTGAACGGCATATTCGCGCATAGCCATGGGACCATGCCGCTTTCGCCGCATTTCCTTCCCACACTCCGAGTTTTACCAGATTTCTAAATTTATTTTGTGGAGTTTTCCAATGTTTCCATATACACATTCGAAATCTGTATCGAAGTATTCTATCCAATTTCCGGGTTACTGTAAGGATTGAGCCAATTTTAAAGTAGTTAATCCAACCTCTAAGAACTTCTGATATTTTTTGTGCTTTGTATGCGTTATTTACACTCCATTTACGGCTTGTAAGTAGTTTCAGCCTCTTTACTACTTTTTGGATTGACTTCTCATGAGCCTTTGCCTTGTATTTCTTTTCCTTGAACTGATTGTAGAAAGTAAAGCCAAGATATTTTATTTCTGTGGGACGTCCTATTTTGCTTTTCTTCCGGTTCACTTTTAAGATAAGCTTAGATTCAATGTATCTTGTAATTGATTCCATTACTCGGTTAGCCGCTTTCTGACTCCTCACTAGAATAATGCAGTCATCTGCATATCTTACAAATTTTAGTTTTCGCTTTTCAAGTTCCCAATCTAGTTCATTCAGTATAATGTTTGCAAGAAGTGGTGAGAGATTTCCTCCTTGCGGTGTTCCTATCTCCGTTTCTTCCATCTGCTCACCAACCATGACACCACTTACCAGAAACTTTCGAATTAACGACAGAACTTTTCCGTCCTTAATCTCTTTGTTTAAGATAGAAATGAGCTTATCATGATTTACCGTATCGAAGAATTTTTCCAAGTCAAGGTCAACAACCCAGTTATACCCTTCATTTATATATTCAACAGCTTTTAGTACCGCTTGTTGAGCACTCTTTCCAGGTCTGAAACCATAGCTGTTTGCATGAAATTTTCTCTCATATATTGGTCCTAAGACCTGCGATATTGCTTGTTGAATCATTCGGTCTTTCACTGTTGGAATCCCCAACTTCCGCTTACTTCCATCTTCTTTTGGAATTTCAACCCGTTTCACCGGCATGGGCTTATATGATTGATTTCTTACACTTTCTCTGAGTTGAGTGCCATTGGCTCTCAAATGAGAGAGCAATCCTTCGCATTCCATTCCATCCACCCCTGCCGCACCTTTATTCTTTATTACCTGCTGATATGCACGGTTTAGGTTATCTTTGGACAGTATGTCTTCGATTATTGTACTTTGTTTTTCCATGCACTGTTTCCCTTCCTTTTCGTGAGTTTCGACCACTTAGTACTTGTGGTACTCCTCTCGGCATGTGTTTTGTCTAAACTCTCAATCAGGACGTACTCCAGCTGATTAACTGTTCTGTCCTTTGCTCCATCCGGTTTCCCAGACTTCTTCGCTACTATGACATCTGCTGACTTCCTATGATTCGTTGTTACTATGGCTAATGGAACCACTCATAGGATCTCCCCGGTTAAAATACGCCATCTTTCCCATCATCTATCCGCCATGTCTACTACCAGTTCCACGTTAGCTATTGGACTTCAACTTATTCAGCAGTCTTATCCGAACTGTAAGCCTTATACATGATTTCTGTCCGTCGGACCAATGGTTTGCCGCAGGCTTCCTTCAGATTCCACCTTACAGTGGACACCCTTGCCATGTTGGCTATGTGCTTCCCGCTAACAGGCGCACTTAGGACTTTCACCTTTAAGAATAACGTTCGCGCCGGGCGAACTGACATCCTCCCCCGCCTACAGAGGCGGGGGCTTCCTTTCGCAAAAAGCGAACCGTCGGTTCTCGTTCGATGACACCACTGTGTCAAGCATAAGCGAGCTATCCCCGTGTGCCCCACGGTTTTTTCTATATTCCTGTCACTGCAGGCTGTACATAAGACGCATACCCTCATTCCGGATATTGACTGCAGCATTGACATCCCTGTCATGGTGTGTACCGCATTTCGGACAGATCCATGCACGGATTCGCAGATCCTTCGTTTCGGTATTCTTATACCCGCATACACTGCACAGCTGGCTGCTTGCAAAGAAACGGCCTACTTTCACCAGCTGTTTTCCCTGTTCTTCCATTTTGTACTTCAGGAAATTCACAAATATCCCCCAGCCGTTATCCAAAACGGATTTGCCAAAGTGCAGCGCCTGTGACATTGCTTTCATATCGAGATCTTCTATACAGACGCAATCATACGCATCTGCAATCTTTCGCGATTGTTTGTGTAAAAAATCTCTGCGCTGGGCCGCTACTTTCTCATGCATTCTGGCAACCCGGATCCGCTGCTTTCCACGGTTTTTGGAACCTTTCTGCATTTTTGAGAGCTTTCGTTGTTCTCTCTTTAATTTCTGTTCCGCTTTTCTGTAATATCCCGGATATTCCGGTTCTCTGCCTTCACTGTCCCTGTACAGTTCCTGCATGGAAAAATCCAAACCAAGAAATTGATGCATGGGCTGTTTTTGTACTTGGTTTTCGTACTCGAACAGAACGCTTGCATAATAGTCCCCGCCCGGATTTTGACTGATGGTGACCGATTTGATCCGGTAATCTTCCGGTATCGCTCTGTGCTGTTTGACCTTCACATACCCTGCTTTTGGAAGCTTCAGGTGCCCATTTTCAAGGGCTACCGTGCCCTTCTGGTTATTCGTTGTATAAGAAGCGCGGGTTTTATGTCTGGATTTGAATTTCGGAAATCCAACTTTCGGATCCCGGAAGAAGTTATTATATGCCTTTTGCAGATTCATCTGTGCATTTGCAAGGGCTAGACTGTCAACCTCTTTCAGCCACGGAAATTCTTTTTTGTACTGCGCCGGGGTATTGTTCCGTTTCTTTTTCGTTTTCTCGTAATATTTGATTTTATCATCCAGCATTTTATTATAGATGAACCGTACACAGCCAAACGTTTTGGCAAACAGTGTTTTTTGTTCCCTGTTCGGATATATCCTGAATTTATATGCTTTGTTTGCCATAAGACCTGCCCCTTTTGCGGCTTTTTTCTCCCTGTGACTCAATATATTTTCTGATGACTTCTATTGGTGCGCCGCCTGTTGTAAGCAGGCAGAAACTCTGGCTCCAGAAACATTCTTTCCACAGTTTCTGCCGTATCTGCGGAAATTCTTTTTTCAGGAGTCTGCTGCTTGCACTTTTATATGCATTTATGAATTTGCTGATTTCTGAATTTGGGTGCGCCCGAAATAAAATCTGGACATGATCTTTATCATAATTCCATTCCTGCAACATAATGTTATACTTCGGTGCAATATACACAAAGATTTCCTTTGAACGTTCGGAAACCGTTTCATCAAAGACCTGCCTGCGGTATTTGACAACAAGGACAAGATGGTAATACAGCAAAAATACCGAATGTGCATTATTGTCTAATTCCATATATGTTCAGCCTTTCTTTTTTTCTTCGACTGATTTTATTATAACGCTTCTTATCCTGTATTTCAATATTTTATGACGGACGCAATTCATCCCCCACTTTAGAAGTCGGGGACTTCTTGCTGAGCATAGTTAAAAACTGAAAATGATACCTTCTATATTGTTTGCGATGAAAAAAGCGTATATCTGGTTACAGAACAACTTCCCATTGATATGGATTTAGCGCTCATTATTGATGACACGATAAATCAGTATAAGCATAAAACTCCTATGCCACTCAAGTCAAAGTTTAAAAAAATTTTTGATGATGCCTGGGGAAAGGCTCATTTGATGCAAATGGAAGATCTGCCGGCTGAAGAAAAATATGCTTTCTCTCTCTTTTACAAAAAGGCAAACGACACCATGACAGATGAAGAGAAAGAAAAAGATGAGTGGAGTTGGGATGATGAAGATCCTGTTGCTGATAAAGCAGACTTTTTGTACAGCTATAAACTCGCTGCTGACGTATTACAAAAAAAACGGTTATAGCTATGAATACGTAAAATTCGTTGCCGAATTAGACCATCACGATGTGCCAACTTTTAAAAACGATCTTGAGTGGTTGTATGACGGATTCTTTTGGCGGAGCACAATGGCAAAGTATATGTAATATCAAATGAGGAAGAAAAAATGGAAATAAGAGAGATGCTTTCTGAATCAAGAGCTGAATTCTCCAGGCAGTATAATATTCCTGTGCGAACTTTGGAAAACTGGGAATCCGGTAAGAGCAGCTGTCCTGAATATGTTCGTCAGCTTCTTGAAAAAGCTGTAAGGGAAGATGTGATGTCACAATAAAAATATCTAAATAGGGTGTACGTTTTTATACATTGTCAAATGGACAATAAAATGTTAAAATAAAGTCAGAGATTCAATTATTGAACAAAATGTAGACCATATCTAAGAAGTTATTTGTACAAAGAGGAAAAAATGAGTAAAGGTAAGAATATTGCTTATGTAAGAGTATCAACGGTTGAACAAAATGAAGCCAGGCAACGAGAGGCACTGGGAAAATATAATATTGATAAGTGGTTTATTGAGAAGGCATCCGGTAAAACGATGAAAAGACCTAAACTTCAGGAAATGCTGGGGTTCATTCGTGAAGATGATGTCGTATATGTGGAAGAATTTTCCAGACTCGGCCGGACTGCATATGATCTCTTAAGTATCGTGAAAAGAATCGAGAATACTGGAGCAAAGTTCGTAAGTCTCAAAGAAAACTTTGATACATCGACACCGACAGGACGTTTGCAGCTCACCATGATGGCAGCCATTGCAGAGTTTGAGCGAGAAATGATTCTGGAACGGCAGCGGGAAGGAATAGCCATTGCCAAAAAAGAAGGACGCTACAAAGGAAGAAACAAAATCGTTGTTCCTGGAATCGAAGAATACTATAATCGTTATATGACCCGACAGGCAACGAAAACGCAGATTGCAAAAGAATTGAAAATAAGTAGATGTACGCTTGACCGCTTGTTCCGAGAATATAAAATAAGTCAATGAAGAAATGGAGGCGCAATTTATGTATGAAAAAAATATTAATATTATTATGGGAAACCAAATCGCCACTTCATATGTTCGGAAAAGGGATTGTTATAATCAATTGAAAGGTTTCATGCAGCATGAATATCCTGGAAAGATTTGTGCTTTATATGGCCTACGAAGAACCGGAAAAACAGTAATGATGTATCAGTATATATCAGAACTATCGGATAAAGACAAAGAAAAAACAGTATATATTCTTTGCCTACGGGAATGTGATATGCTTGAATTGCGGCAGGCAATGGAAGATTTATACGATAAAGGCGTTCGCAACTTTTTCCTAGATGAAATAACGGAAGTTACAGACTTTCAAAAATATGGAAATACTTTTTCAGATTATTTTGCAGCAAAAGGAGCTAAAATCGTTATCGCTGGAACGGACTCATTGGGAATTATGCTTGCGCAATCCGATATTTTATATGATAGGATTCAAATGATACATACATCCTATATTCCTTTTGCGGAGTTTTCAAAACTTATCGAAAATGATTCCGTAGATGAATATATTGAATACGGAGGAACATTAACAAAAAGTCCATATAAAACATTGCAGGCCAGCGAAGAATATCAAAATACCGCTATTGTTGGAAATATTTTACATTCATTGGAGAAAAGCGAAGATGCAAGAAGGTATGGAGCTGCAATAACTGAGTTGTACGAACAGAATGAATTGAAATCTGTTTTGAATAAAATGATTAATAAGTTCAGCTATTACACTACGGTCAAAGCAGTTAACAAGTGTTTTAAAAGTGCCCCGCTGTATTCTACGATCCATAATATTCAAGAACCATCTTATGTGTCACTAATTAACACGGAAGAAGCCAATCAGGCAACCAAGAATGCTTTGGGAATTAAGGATTTGGATGAAATGCAAACGTCTTTAAGTAAGCGACATCTGGATGAACTAAAGAATTACTTGTTGGAACTCGAACTATTTCTCGAAATTCCATCATATATTTCATTGAATAGTGGGGAACGTTCTGAAGATTTAGAAATTTTTATGCAACCAGGTATGATATATGCCCATTCAACTGCTTTGATCAAAAATTTGGCGGATGATTCTATGTGGAAGGATACTTGTGGTATAGCTGACAGAAATTTATTTATTTTAAGAGCAGATCATTTCGTAAAAGGAATTTTACTTGAAAATATAATTCTTGCGGAAACATATAAAACATTCCAAAAGATTGATCTGGATCGTTATTACGTATCACAATTAAGCATCACCTTGAGAAACAACAACCAGCATGTTGAAGCTGATATGATACTGGTTGATAAGCAAAAAGGAGAAAGCTATCTGTTTGAAGTAAAATACTCTAATCAGATCGTAATAGATCAAACAAAGCATTTAAGAAACACTGATTTTTTGGAATATATAGATGAAAATTTTGGAAAGGTGAAAAGCCGTTTGGTACTTTATACGGGAGCTTCTTCAAAACAAAATGATGTACTTTATTTGAATGCAGCAACGTATTTAAAACGACTTTCGATAGTTTCCAATACTCCACGGCCAGAGATAAAACAATTACTTAATGAAAACTGCAATACTTCCAAACCAAATCTCAAGACTACATCAAGAAAGAAACCACGTAAACTATAATGAATAGAGAGCTATCATAATCACATTAACTTTAAAATCCGTGTCAATTATTGACACGGATTTTTTTCATAGACGAGGAGTTGATTTTTTAATATTTTTCTTTTTAGGTTGATCGGGAGACATATATATTTTTTTTGATTTAAGGATAGATCTTGATTGATGGACTATTAATTTGTTTAATTCAGTTACTCTCCATTTTGGTAAACCGTTTGATGAATCAGAAAATTCAAAGTCCTGTAAATTTCTTAGATCTGATCTTATATCTGGAGTCATTACCATGGCTGCAGTTTCTGAAAAGTCTGTACCGATTCGTGGAATTTTTTCGCTCAAATAGGAATCGAGATCACGAAAATCATCTTCCATTGCGTATGGTAATAAACTTTGATTGTGATCGAATACAGGTGCCATTTTTATCGGTTGAAGAGTATCAGTTTGAAATAATATTCCATAATTTCCTTTGTGACGGTCAGTGTTGACTATAAGGGCATCTAAAACTAGCATTCTACGAAAAGCGTTTTCGCTACCAATAGAAGAAAAGTATTGCAGGGTTTGGGCAATACCGGCTTCTACTCCGATGCATTTATAAGTTGGAGCGAAACCATATTGCTCATTTGTAAAAAGCGGACATTTAGAGGCTTTTTTTTCATGGTAATTTACAACATCGTATGGAACGGAGTCTGGACAAAATACAGCGGCTAGTTGTGAAGCATACATCTCACTGTATGGCTCAAGCCCAGCATTCGCACCACCTTCAGACCCTCTTTTCATGAGGAAAATTTGATTGTCTAAACGAGTCCAACACTTTGCAAAAGTTCCATCAGTAGAAAATTCAGGGGAAGCTGTTGAAAAATGTTCACCATATAAACCACCTTCAAAGGCTATCCGAGCAACAACGTCATCGAAAGGATTTTGGAATAACGAAACATTATTCCAGGAAAGATGACTCTTTGCTGGACGAACCCAAAACGTATCATTTAAAGTTGCAGCATGTGTAACTTGAAGGAAGCCTTCTAAATCATAACAGTTGCAACGCTTAAGCAATTTTTCAATGTGCTGGCGATTGCTAGGTGCTCTACGATTTTCGATCCAGTCTTTAAATGTTTTGAAACCAATTGGTAATTGTGAAAATATATGATGAATTTCAAAATATAAGTCATTAAATTCATCTCTTGTACAGCTTACAGTTGCAACAATATTATCTTTATTCATTAATTCATATTCGTTTGTATTAAAATATGATACTGACATTTTTAAATCACCTCCGTAGTAATGGAACTATATTAATTTTATCATTTTCCTCAAAATAAAACAACAACTGTAAATGTGGAAGAAAGCTATTTATTATTTTTTTTTCTGTGAAGCTTTATGCAGCTGTTCTATTTTACGCTGTAATATTTTCATGCTGTCAATATCTGATTGTGCAGCAAGTGTTCGAAGATCTTCTAAGGTCCACTCTTCTGTTCCTGCTGCATCGAGAAAAAGCGCAGCCTGTTCTTCAGAATGGGATGGATCATAAATGTATTCCTTTGCAAGTCTCTCACGTTCAGCCTGTTCTTGAATGTCTAGTTCTTCTTTGCGTTTTATTTTAGAGTCATGAAAAAAAGATGACCAGATTATTCGACGTTTAACGGGAATGTGTTCAAGCTGCTTCTCTTCTTCCTGGGCAATTTCATTTTCTTTAGCTTGATATACTTCCAACTGCTTTTCAAGTTCATCAATTCTATTATTCAGAATAGCAATTTGTTTTTCATAAGAAGCTGCAGTTCCCTGAGATTTCTGCAGCGATTCAGTCGCATCAACGAGTTGTTGCTGAATGGAAATTTTTTCTTTCTCTGAATCCTGCAGCTGATGAAAAATATCTTCCTTCTCAATGGAAATTTTTTCATGCTCCTTCTGCATAGCATTTATTCTTTCTTGCAGGTCACCTTTAGATTTATGTAGATCATCTTTCTCTTGCTGGACGGCAAATTGCTGCTGCAACAAAGCGGACATTTCGTTGTAAGCGTCTAGTTGGTTATGAATCAATGGAACGTATTGCTCCATTGATTTTTGAATCTGTTCAATATCTGCACTGCTTTTTTTTTCAATATAATATTTCTTCCGAATAGACTGAAAAATTTCTACAGAAGAATTTTTTACGGAATCTTCCAACATGGCTACGAGATCTTCCGGATCTTGATCGAAAAGACTGATCATGCGTAATTGCCATGATGTAGTATCCTCATTTATATAAGGAAGCATTTTTTCAATCCAATCTTTGGGAAATCCCAAATTCAGTAATAAACTTATTTTTCCACGCGCATTTTTTTCCTGTTGAGAATCTAAAATTTCATTACGTTTTTCTTCAGAATATTTTTGGAAAGCCATTTTCACTACTCCTCTTTATCTCTTTTGGATCTTTTTTAATTTTGATAAACGTCTGGATGCCTGTTGCAAATTTTTGATTTCTTTCTGTAGTTGTTTTTCTTTTTTACTATTAGATTCTTTTTGGTGTATCAATTCTTCGATCGGATAGTTTTCTTCGATCTCATCCAATCGGTTTTCAAATTTCCCTTCCATTTCAATAGGAACAGCGGCATTCGCAAATGCACTTTGAATGGAAAGATATTCGGAAATGACATTCTCTGTTTCTGAATCTTCACGGCTAGACTGTATTGCACGAAGTTCTCTTCGAATGGAATCGGTCATTTGATTCAATTCATCCAAGCGGGAGGACAAATCCTGAACGGTTCGAATTTTATTATCTTGCACGGTTTGCAGGTCACGCAAATTTCTATCAGCCTCTTTTGAATATTCTCGAATGTTCCCTGTGCCACTAGTAACTGTGCGTTCGGAATTTTTTAACCTCCAGTATGGAATCATATAACGTTTTTGATGCTGCGTAAGGTATAAACCATTTGCTGAACGAAAACCAGAGCCGATGGAAGATTCAAAACCTCGAATATGTGGTGGCAGTCGTTTTAATGATTCTGGAATTTCCATCTTATTTAATGAAATGCGCTTTTGAATACTTGCGACAGTGTATGATTTTCCAAGAACGTAATTTCTACGGTATCGTCCGGCCGGAGTTTTAAAATCTTTAAATGAAAGATATTCAGAATTCCATTTTTGTGAAAACCCAATTTTTACTTGATATGACTTCCTCATTATAGAAAGAAAATCATCGTAGGAATCAGATTGCGCTATTGCCATGTCAATAGCTTCACGTAATCGTTGACTTCCGGATGGATCTTTCTTTTCCCTCCATGTTCCATAATCAACGCCTTTTCTTTTTCCTGGAACGTAAGTCAATTTTTTCAGTCCATATTTTTCGCAAAGCTGATCCGTTATCGGTTGAATGTTACTCTTCCACTGTCCATCTGAATAATGATACTTTACTCCGTCTACTAAACTGACAGAATTAAAAACTATGTGAGCGTGCATATGCGCGTGATCTGTATGGACAGAAAAAACGTATTCATATTTTCCGGCGAGATATTTTTCACAAAAATCCTGAGCAATATTGAAGCAGGTGATAGCATCCGTTTCGCCTGGTGCGAAACTAATAATGAAGTGATAACATTGTCGGCCATCCAATTTGCGAAATTCTTGTTTTGTTGCCATCATCCGGTTATATACTTCCTGTGTAGTGGAACCCGCGTTTCCTCCGATATAACGCTCTTCTGTTTTGTCAGGATTCAAAATATAATCAATGCAATTATAGAGTCCTGCGTTAGGATTTCCGGATTTCCGTTCTTTGACATGACTCAGTTTGGTGATTGCCATTTTGAAATCTCCTCTTCCAATTTTTGAAAATCAAACTCTAATTTTTCAAGCTGCCGTTTACATTCAGAGATTTTTTCCAACATTTCTTCCGGATAAAAAGATCCTGCCGAATTTTTTTCGATCTGCAAAAGTTTGCTGTCAATATTGAGTAAGGCCTGTTCGACTTGACGAAAATTCTTTTTTAAAAAATGAAAATTTGAAATTGTGGAATCGTGTAAAACGCTGCATAAGTATTTTGAAATATTTATTTTTGTGGATTCCGGATTTTCCATTTTTGCTTTTTCTAAAAAAATATCATAATCAGTTTGAGAAATTCGAATGGCAACTACCTTCGTCAGTTTCTCAGAGGCAGTTGCTTTTTTATTTTCTTTTTCCATCAATACTTTCCTCTTTTCTGTACTCGGTGATAAAAATTTTCGAGACAAATCAATTAAAAAAAGCCCATGGACGTTTTACGACCATGACAAAAATATCCATGGACGTTTTATGACCATGGGCTTTTTGTGGAGAAAAATGCGTTTTTTATGAAAATCCCGGAAAGCCGCATAAACACTGGGGCTGCAGGCTCATGGACGTTTTACGACCATAAGAAACACATTCCTATTTCTTAATTAGCAAGATACGCAAATTGTAAACAATTTGCATCTTGTTAGGGAGTCCCCTAAGACCCCTTTTGCTCGATTTTATATCGAGCGTAGGTATAAGGTAATGTAAATTTTTACAATTCTTACTTAATGTAGATGAGATAATCTTCATCACTGTCTTCAAAATTTGTTTTATCACCATCATCAGTTGTGTTTGTTTCTATGTTCAATGCTCCAACAATTCCATCCATCACTGCGTCTGTGATGAGTTTTTTCAAAGAATTTTCTGGAGTGAAAATTGTGTCATATGCTTTTATTGCTTCAAGAAAAAAATCAGTTCGGTTTGCAAATCCATATTCATTGAAGCGTTCAATTTTTGAAATCAATTCGGGATTGCTCACATTGAAATGATAATTTTTGCTTTCCATTTGCTACCTCGATTCTATTTGAAAAACGGGACGTCCTCACCCCAAAAGGATGTCCCGCAAAAAATTAGTCAGCTAAAAACTCAAGATCATTTGAATCATAATGAGAAATTTTTTGTTCCGGAACAGTGCTGGATGTTTCTTCTGTTTCAGAATTTTCTTCTACGTCATCAGTTGATTCTTCTGAAGGTGCAGAATTTCCGGTCGATTGTGAAACTGAATTTTTCAACTCAGGAGAATAAGTGCTCTGCAAAAACTTCCACATCTCTTCAAGATCTGGCTTTCCATTTTTGCTTGCAGACTTCAAATAAGCTAAAGTCTCTTCGTAACTTTCTGTCTGATACTGAACAGTCAAACGTTCCTCTTCTGCCATAAGTTTATTGAGTTTATCCTTTGTCTTTTTGATTTCGGTCTGAACCTTTTTTAACTTTGCTGTTGTTGCCTGAGTTTTTTTTCTTTCCATTTTAGTTACCTCACTTTTAATTTTTTATGAAACACAGAATAGTGATTCTGCATTTTTCTGATTATTTTGAAATGTGTGGTGTGAAAATAATTCATTATTTTTGTATAGGGACAGTCTGTGATGCACGATAATGGACTGTGCAGCGTGATGATAATTTGCTTTGCACTGCAATTTCTTCTTGCGAATGAAAAAAAGTAAACTGCTTAATAACTTTAATATATTTCTCTTTATTGAATGGCTGCAGTGCCTGCAGTACAATGGCAGAGCGTATTTTTTTTGAAAAGAGGCACGGAAGATCGAGCATCCTGGCCCTTAATATTTTTCCGGTTGATGTATCGAAAAGTGCTATGAATAAATTTATTCCGTACTTACAATTCGGAAAAATAAATTGTTTGCTCTGCCATGTGTCTAAGTATGGAGAATATGAGATGCTGCACCAGTCAGAAGATCCAAAGCGAAAAGAGATAAACATGATTTTTGAAAATTCTGTAATTCGAATTTCAAATTTTTTTTCGAATCCATCCAATTCTTTCAAAGAAGGATTTGCTCGAAAAATAAAAAGCACTGCACCAACTTCATCAAAATGTATATACGCACTATCTGGATAGCCGATGTATTTTCTGATACTGCTGGATGGAAATTCGTCTGCGCATCTATTTTTCTTCTTCATAAAAAATCGTATTTACAGTCTTGGTGTTTTCTTTTTCTTTGGTTTTCTCTTAGCAGTTTTATTTACAACTTTCTTTTTTTCTGAATTCACTTCTAGTTCTTGCGGAAGTAATTTTGTTGCAAGCTCTGGAAAAGCTTTAACTATTTTTTGATCCAGGACAGTTGAGTGTTCCCTAAATAAGTCAAACATTTTCCGCATACTTTTATCCGGATGAAAATTGTTCGGATCGGATTTTTTCCAATCTTTGTAATGACCAGAAAGATGACTCTTTCTTTCGTCGGTTATTTCAAGCCCATAGTGTTGACAAAACATAATACTCATAACATCAGCTTCAAATTCTTTTTGATGCAAATTTGTATTCAGAGATTCTTCGACAGATCCATGTGCAAGAGCGTGTCCGAATTCATGTGTTAATGTTGAGAAAGCAGCGGTATCCTGTAAAGTTGAAGCAATATGAATTTCGTGTTCTGACGGACTGTGATAGCCATAAAGGGAAACTCCTTTAATATTTTGTTCCTGGTCTTGCAGAAAAACTTTAAGCCCAAGATTCTCTTCACAGTATTCTTTTAATATATTTGTGCAGCTTCTGTGAAATTCAGATGGAATTCCACGGTCAAGAAGCTTTGGATATTTTTCCGGAGGAAAGTTTGTCTGCGTAATATCAAATGTATATCCTTTTTTGAAATACGAAAGTTTCTCTCCTTCTATTTCTCCGACATCATAAGCGGCCTGCTGTTCTTTGGATGCTTTACTATAAGGAATATCTCCATCATCTGTTTTTAAAATAGTGATCGGTGTATGGACGTACACTTCCATTCCATGCTCACCTTTTTTTACAGAGTAACCAAGTTCTTTCCAGGCTTTAAAGGATTTACAGAGTAAAGCTCCTCTTTGCTGTTGAGCAATGAGCATCATGTTGCGTGGTGAATAAGCGTAAGAAAATTTGCTGGAGAACTGTAAAAATTCAACAATCTCTTCCGGATTTTGATTCCATCCATTAATAATCTCATTGATTTTCTTATCCAGACTTTCTAGTTCCTCTGATCTGTTTTTTTTCTCTTCGGCCATAAGGTATACTTCCTCTCTAAGTTACTTTAGTTTGCTTGTTTCATATAAAACTGCAGCATAAGACATAATTTTTCCGGTGGAAGAGTTAAACAATCTTTGATCTTCTTTTCCGGGATATGCCGATTCATAGCTTCTGTGATGTTTGATACTTCATCTTCGGAAAGTTCGAGTATATATCTTCGGATAACATCTTCCAGATTCCCGGAAAGATCCCAAGATTGACGCACATCATAAACAGAAATGGTTTCTGCGGCAGATTCTTCATCTGCCTCCAAGGAGGATGTGTTGTCTGACGTATCATAAATTACAGAATTCATTTTTTCGTTGACAGCATTCTGTAATTTTAAAGTGGCACTATCATCTTCCAATTTCTTTAACTGTTGAAGCAAAAAAAGATTTCCTTGCGGGCCATTCAGTTTCGGATCATCCAGATCCAGAGAACAAAATTCATCTTCGCTGAGTTCGAATAACATGCCGGAAGATTTCCCTTCTTTTAGATCATCGCGTATTTTTGCTTGAAGACCTTCATCCGGAAAATAAAATTTCTCCTGGTGATTTACTGTATGCAGGTTTCCGTTTTTATCACGGAAAATTTCAACTGGATGGGTATAAGGTCCATATTTTTTTGCCTTCAAATAAGAGGGATCATGGAATGGCTTATATTTTTTGTCGATGATTGGTTTACTTGCAAATGGAAGAATGATGCAACTGTCTTTATCCATTTGTGCAACTTCATTTGCATCCATAAGCGAACGCTGCAGGCGATCGTAGCTTGTGCTGCTGCTTCCGTTTTGACCGTATGAAACACTACCGGATGCCTTTTCGATTGTGGCAGCACCCAACATTTTACTGATAGTTTCCTGGGTGTCATACGCACCACGGCCGGAACCAAGAAATAAAAATACAGCACAGGAATCCATGAATACTTTCCATCCGTCACCCTTGTACATGGTTTGCAGCTGACTAATTGATTGCAGGAACAGCATGACAGCAATGTTACGAGATCGAAGGGTTGTGATTAAATGTTCAAAACCTTCCGGCCGTAACCCGTTGCCAAACTCGTCCATCCAACACTCAACACGAATAGGAAGAACACCATGGTAATTCTGATCTGCTTCTACCAAAAGTTCATCGAACAGCTGTTGATAAAGCATATTTCCCACAAAATTGTAGCTGCTATCGTTTTCTTTTAGGACTAGAAATAATGCTACTTTACTTTTTCCATCCCTGTGCCAACCGGTTCCAAGTTCCCATAAGTTCATATCATCTGCTTCAAAAATGCGCTGAATAGATTTCGAATAAAAGAACTTGAATTTTCCATTTAAAATTAAAAGAACGGAAGCAACTGTTTCGGGCGCACCTTCTTTTAATTTACGATAATCTCTGACAGCTGGATGATCTGGATACATATCTGCTAATGCATCCATTAATAAAGATAATTCTGTGGACTCTTCTTCATCCTCAGAGCGAGGTGGTACTTTTTTACTTTCCAGCTGCATGAGCTTTGTTACTTGATTTAAAGTTTGCGTAGCATATACAGGTTCCCATTTTAAACCGGCTTCTGCAAAAATCTTTTTTTTATCTGGTACAGATACAGCCCACACGAAATAAAAGAGAGACTGCAGATAAAGAGCGCAACCATCATCCCAGAAAGGGTCGCCTTTTTGGGCATCCGGGGGTTCCACAGACTTGAAAATATTCATAATCAATCGTGGAATATCATCTTCTGTTCGGATATAAACAAAAGGATTGTATCGATCAGAAGATTCCATGTTTTTTAAGTTCAAAACACGGATCTGATAACCGTTCTTTTGCAAATAGTTTCCATATTTTTCCACAAGTTCACCTTTAGGGTCCATGAATAAATAGGAAGAAATACATTTTAAAATATTTGGAGCAATCACAAATAATGATTTACCGGTACCAGGAGCACCGACAACAATCATATTATTATTTGGAAAGGATTTCGAACCGGATAAAGCCTGATTTACGTGTTTGGAAAGAATGCGGTTATTTTCCGGATGCTTAAGATCGGCCATGCGTTTATTTGCAGTGTCCGGATCATCCCATTCTGCAGAACCATGTTCGATGTCTGAATGTGTGTTGCGATGCGTATCCAAATAAAACGCAAGAAAAAATACCCATCCGGTCAGACCACATCCAAGACTAATCAATGTGTACTGATTAAAACAGCGCCATGGATGATTCATCCATGACGCTGTTTTAAGATTTATATCATTACCAGGTTCACCCAAAATACCTGCAAATACAAGGCAGATTAATTCGACCAAAATAAGAATAAGCACAAGACTTTTAATTGGAATCTTTTTTTTCTTTATCATTTTTTCTCCTTATATTAAAGCTTTAAGTCTTTTTTCCTTATAGGGGAAGATTTAGGCTTGTGTTTAGAAGCAGGATTTTGAGAAAACTTTAAAATCTTATTTTGATTCTGGCCGAACTGTTTTGTTATGTTTTTGCGTCGAACTGGATCATAATAAGGTAGTATTTGCGCTCCTTTCATATTCAATAAAGGATTCGATGTTGGTGAATCATTTTTAAAAATTTCATATTCCTTTTGTGGATCAATTGCTGAAACAAGAGTTTTTCCGTCATCAGCAATGGAAAAAAGAGGAAGTTTGATATGCAATTTAGAACCAGGAATACGAGAAATAAAAGTCTTGTCATCCATAATATCATCAACAAGACTACAATTAATGGTAACGGGAAAAGCTGCTTCTTGAGTAGAAACATCTGGAGAGCTTTGTGAAACAGTTTTTTCCATAGATTTTGCTTTTGATGATTGCTTTTGAGGAGCTTCGGACGGAGTTTCAGTTTCTGCATACGGAATATAATCTAAACGATGTGTTTCGTCAGATTGTTCTGTATACTTGGAAAATTCTTTTCCAGACAGACTGCCGGAAGGAGTCTGAAGAATCCCTTTTTCATCCGGACGATAGACATTATAATTTTTTTCCGGATCAAGAAAAATAATAAAGCCCTTACCATTGTCAACGGAAAGAGCTTCCTGAATACGAACATATTCTCGGTCACCTGTCTGCAGCGCAATTTCATCTTCTCTTCTGGCAGCTACTCTTTGAGAAGGAATATATCGTTCGATTAACCCTGGTCGGTTCTTTAAGGTTTCATAACGATCGACTTCTTTCCCAGCCAGGGCTTGCTCAAAAGACTGTGCATTCAGATTTTTTCCTTTCTGCCAATTTTTTGGATCGGTTTTTTCCTTTATTTCCGGCGAAGCTGTTTTCATATAATCTTCCTCTGACATACGGCCAGAATCAAAATATTCTTGTTCAGTTATATCTTCTACCAAATTTTTAGCTGCATCCGGAAATTCTTCTAAATATGCTTTAATAGCTGCTGCGAATTGTTGCAGAGATTGATTCGCAACGGCAATCTGGATGTGATTATCTCCATATTTAAGATCCGGAAGAACAGAATAGTTCACGCCACGTTCGTCCAATATATCCAGGAATTGCTCTAGTTGCTCATTATCTTCCGAAGCATCTCCGAGTGCAAGACTTTTGATTTTATAATTTCCGGAAGTAAGAGCTTTCAACTCTTCAAAATCCAGTGGACCACCAAGATCGAGCTGGTTTGTTACATAAGATTCGTATAATGCCTGCCATTTTGCAACGTCTTTTCCACGTATGGCAATTTGCTGGCAGGAATCCTGAATATCCAGATCAGGAAGGAGACAGTAGGTAATTCCAACCTCTGTCATGGAATCCATGAGTTTATCCAACTGTTCCGGATCGCGTGTGGGGAGATTTGCGATAATATAATCTCCATCACAGGCTTTCATGAATTGTGTAAAACTTTTGAAGTCTGACGTGGAGATTATATGTTGCTTATGTAGTTTCATACAAAATTGAATCAGTCGGAAGGGAGAAAGCAGAGCTTTATTTACTACCTTTCCGGTTACACTACCTGCGGAAGCTGCTGCTTTAACAGCCCCTTTAAGAACAATCATTTCTGTGTTGACCAAGATAGCAAGGTCACCACTTCCACCTGCATCTTCAGCTGCCATTTTTAATACCTCCTTTAAATAACCTTTTTAGTTGTCTTTTTTACCTGCTTCTCGGGTTTCTGCTCAGGACGTTGCATTTTAGAAAGTAATGTATTTGTTCTTTCCTGCAAATTACCCAATGTACGCTCCATAGCGTAAATCTTACGCTGGACAGAAGCAATCTTACCCTTTTCTGGGTCCCACGGGACATATTCAAGAAGTTCTTTTCCGGTCAATGCCCGGCCAACGTTTTTTACACTATTGGAAACATCTTGTACGGCCTGCTTTGCATCGTTCAGCCGCTGGAATAGTACATCGAGAGAATCCTGCGTATGCTGCATTCCCTTTTGCAACGAAGCCAAAGCTTTTGGAACATGAATTTTTTCAGCAAACGATAAAAGCGCATTTTTTCCAGCAGTTTTTAATTTACTCTTAGTCTGCAGAACAACATTGGCAAGGCGGGACTTGTTAAGTGTTATGAGTTTTTCACTCTGATCAAGATTATTCTGTACAGTATCAACACTGTCAGAATCATTAAAAAATCTTTCGTCAATAGAATTTACCTGTTCTTTGAGTTCCCGGAATTCTACTTGCATTTTCTGATGCTCTTCTTGTAATTTATCCAGATGACTTCCGAGATATTGCAACAGATTAGCTGCTTGAGACATATCATTTTTCAGAAGAGCCTGTAGTATCTCTTGAAATGGTTCCTGATCAACCAATGGAAGAGATATATCCATAAGATTTTCCATTTTTGCTTGTTGATGTTCTGCCTCCGGACTTTCCGGAGTGGTGTTTTGATGCTGCATAACTTCTTCATTGTTGGATGAAGGGATACTAATTTCAGGTGCAGAATTAAGATCAAGGACAGCAGTTTCTTCTGGAGTTTGTTCGGAAAGCGGAACTGCAACTTCTTCGTTTGGCTTTTCAAGAGTAATAGAACTTCTGGTTGGCCGCTGTGGAAGTTGTTTTCCAGAATTTAAACATTCCCTTGCTTCTCTTACATAGGAAAGTAGAGCATTTGCATAAGATACATTTTTTGAATCACAATTTAACTTCTGCAATCGTTTGGCTCCAAGTTCTGTATCGTTTAATTGTTGATGCCGCTCAAGGTAATCCGATAAAGCAGGTGGAGTGCTGTGCGTAACGCCATCCATTAACGTGTCGGCCACTTTAACTTTAGAAAGATCAAGGAATGCATTATACTCCTGCGGCGTACCATTCATCAAATAATGAAGTTCATAATTAAGAACACCGGATTCTTGGTGAATCAAAAAGCTATCTGCGTCTGATAATGGGATTTTGTCTCCGACGGACAACTTTTCTACTGTACTTTGCAATATAAAAATCATAGGCTCTTGTACATCTAATTTACTTTGAGAACCCCATGTTTCACGGCGTTGCTGCATAGTAGCCAAAGGGAGTTTGATTCCATTTTTAATCTCTTCATCTGGCATTCCAGAAGCTTTTTCCAAGTTGATTTCATTAAGCTCATCATTAGTCAGTTGATATATGTACCTTCGAATAACATCGTCCAAAAGCCCGGTCAAGTCCCAGTCTTTCTTTCGTTCTTCAAAATTATTTTCAATTTCTTGTGACATAAGAACCCTTCTTTCTTTTTAGTTCATGTGTTGTAACTGATCCTGAAAGGATGTTGAAGTGTTGGATAAACGATTGGCTGTACGTTTCATTCCATATAATTGCTGAGAGTATAAAGCGATCGCGTGTTCTCTTTGATTTAAAAGGTATAGATTGATTTCCTCTAATTCTTCGTTGGAAAGTTCGAGAGTATGACGATCCAGAAGAGTTTTTAATGTGGATGAAAAATCCCAATCCTTTTTCCGGGGGCCCAGTGACTCTGACATATGGTTTCCTCTTTTCTACAAGTCAAATTTTACTCATCGTTTTTTTGGGACGTTTCAGTGGATGCTGCGTAGGACGTGACTTCTGTTTGCGCTGCTCTTCATATTTGTGGTCAATATATGATAAGTCCTGATCGCGAAGCGCACGTACATTTTCAGCTCGTAATTCATAGTCAGATCCATTACTTGGCTTACCTTCTGCAGCGAGATCTGCCTCGATTTCATCAAGAGATTCATAGTATGATCGGTAAATACTCGCAACTTCTTCCACGTCTTCCGGGGTATAACCATTTTTCAAGGCAATAATTTTATGCTTTTGGACCCGAGGATCTTCTTCTTGCTCAACAGTCTTATTTGGTTCATCAAATGCTATTTCCTGATCTATTTCTTGACGTAATTTTTCTGCTTTCATTAGGTCAAGTGTAGACACCATCGCAGATAAAAGCTGTTTTTGATTTTCAACCAGTACTTCTTGTCGCTCAATTAATGTATCTATATCCATAGTTTCTTTCTCCTTTTTTGTAATAAAAAAGACTGCTTAGCAGTCTTAAATGATTGGGCGTTTTTGGGAACATTTTGTATGCTTGTTTACTGTTTTTTGCCTTTTGAAAATATTATTTGAAAAGATATTCTTTTTTGATATATTCTTCTAACGTCATTCCTGCGGCAGCAGATTCCTGATTAAGTTCTTCCTCTACAGGAATTAAATCCGGAACATAATCTGTAAATAGCGGCTCATCAGGCAAATCTAAACCAGAATTAAGGCAGTATCTACATTTGGATACATATTTATCAAAATCTGTCAAGTATTTTTGCTGCCATGATCCTTTCTTTACAGATTGCTCGTTAAAAATCTCGTGAATTTTCATGGATTTCTCAGAAAGTTCCGCTTGCATTTTGTCAATAGACTTATAGTATGATCGGCAAATACTAGCAATTTTCTCCGCTTCTTCTGGAGTATAACCCTTTTTCAAGGCATTAATTTTATGTTTTTGAATCCGAGGATCTTCTTCTTGCTCAATAGTTTTTTTCAGTTCAGCAGAAAGCTGTTTTTTATCTTTGATTGGTCTTTTTTGTTTTTGAATTAATGCATTAATATCAAATTTCATATTTCTTTCGCCTCTTTCATTTTTTCTCACTTTTATAATAACAGAAAATTAGGTATATGCAAGAAGCCGGGGATAGATTGCTGAACATAGGTTAAAGGGTTGGCTGTTTTTTTGTGGCTTTCTTATTCGTTGTTTGCTGCTTTGGAGAAATAAAATCATTTGCAGCATATTCCTCTACCGTCATTCCCGCAGCAGCAGCTTCCTGCTTAAGTTCTTCCTCTATTTTTTGCCTTTCTGCAATTAAAGCTGGATCGTAATCTTTTAACATCGGTTCATCGGGTAAATTCAAACCAGAATTAAGGCAGTATCTGCAGTCGGATACATAGTTATCGAAATCTATCAAGTATTTTTCCTTCCATGATTCTATCTCTACAGATGGCTTGTCAAACAGAACATGCACTGTTACTGATTTATCGGAAATTTCTTCATGTGCTCTCAAATACAGCACCAGCTTATTTAAAAGAAACAGTCCATTGGTACGGATTTTCTCTGCAAGTTCCGGTGTATTACTGGATGCCACCGAATCATAATACTCAGAATCATATGCATACATAAGTGCCATATTATGAAGGTGATCGATCAAGGAACCCTCATAATCACCGAAATCCTGGCGGCCTTCATAGGAAAAATTTTCTTTCCCCATATTATAATTCAACAGGAATTTTGTCTTTTCATAATAGTGGCCGCCATATTGTTCTCGAATATCGGCATCAATTAATTCAAACCTTTTATTTGCTTCTGCGATCGGAATAACCTCGCCATCTTCAAAATCGTTACACTCTGACCAAGTTATTGTAACAGTAGGTTCTTTACAGCGATCCTGATAGTCCTTTGCAACACGTTCGATGCAATCATATTCGGAATAAATACTGCTGTCAGCATACATATCATATGCCTCTTTTGCGAGATCTTTCGAATATTTATGTGGTACATCATATGAATTTTCCAATTCGGCAACCATAAAACTGGTAACAAATTCTTCGTGGGCTTCCATAACTTCTTCGGCCGTCAAGGTATATTCTTTCCCATCTCGTTGTATTTTCATGTTTTTAATTCTTCCTTTTTTTGATTTGTGGTTCAAAAAAGGCAGCCTCAAAATTAGGCTACCTTTTTCGGAAAATTTATAAGTATCAGTTTTCCTTGGAGACTATGAATTCCAGTTTTCGTTCTCCATATACGCTATTAAGATGTTATTGAGGCGCGAAATATTATGTTTATTTTGCTCGATTTGCTTTTGAATCCAGTTTTTCTGTGTCTGATTTGTAATGTCACTTAAATCATACTTAATAATAACGTAAGTATCATCATATTTTGAGATTGCCGGTGAATCCATGGGAAGAAAAATCCACTCGCCAAATATGTCTCCGGTTTTGTATAAGTAATCATCTACAACCAGAACATATACGCCGGTATGTTTGATTTTATTGATTTTGTTCTGCATTTTTCTCCATTTCATTTAAGGCAGATTCAGAAAGTGGTGCATCACCGGCATCAGAAGTATTATTGGAATCTTCCTGGTGCCCTGTGGTGTCTGATGTATTTGCATCCATTTTCTTCATTTCCAGTACCTCACTCTCTGTCATGCCGGCAAATTCAAAGGAAAAGTCCTGGGAATTTTTGTTGTATGTAACCAGAGTTACGGTTCGGTTACTGTCATTCAGTACGAGATAGAATGTTTCCTTACTTGGTTTATAGGTTCCATAGGCCAGATATTCACCTTCCGTTGCTGTGATATTGTTTTCCGTGATCCATTTATGCAGTCTGCAGGGAAGAAACCAGCTTTTATTGTAACCATAAGCGTCTGTACATATGGCTGTGATAGAGTGGGCGGAATCTTCTTTTACCGGTGTGCATTTCTTCAGCCAATCGTCTTTCTCTTCATCAGACATATAGATCCAGTTACTTTGATTGATAACTGGAAGATAGTCGTTATTTTCATAAATATAATCTTCCCCAAGGATATGATTACTTCCTATTAGGAACACTGTAAATACAAGGCTTTTCGGAGCCTACAA
>ERZ838827.655-NODE-655-length-37814-cov-12.839747_pt1 | contig 37814 bp, 19 predicted proteins | sample MGYA00519881_ERZ838827 | MGnify/ENA primary metagenome ERZ838827 (study PRJEB31850, sample SAMEA3708842) | human gut metagenome | biome: human gut; feature: human-associated habitat; material: faeces | place: China | collected 2014 ...
TGGTAGATGGAAAAGGAAATGTGTGTGGAGAAACTTCTCTAACAGTGTCTTCCCGTCAATGGAAAACATATAAAGCGGTGATAACTGCTAAAGCTACTGCGGACACTCATCTCGAAATCATCCCTCAATCTGTTGGTGAATTGAATCTGGACATGATTTCCCTATTCCCGCAGAATACATTTAAAGGACGTAAGAACGGGCTTCGCAAAGATCTGGCTCAAGTGTTGGCTGATATTCATCCCCGTTTCATCCGTTTCCCCGGTGGCTGTGTGGCTCATGGTGATGGCTTGAAAAACATTTATCAATGGAAAAATACAGTAGGTCCGTTGGAAGCAAGAAAAGCACAGCGTAACCTTTGGGGATACCATCAAAGCATGGGATTGGGTTATTTTGAATATTTCCAGTTTTGCGAAGATATTGGTGCGGAACCGCTTCCAGTGCTGGCGGCCGGTGTTCCTTGCCAGAACTCTGCCTGTCACGGCGACTTGAGAGGAGGACAACAAGGTGGTATCCCGATGAGCGAAATGGGAGCTTATATTCAGGATATTCTTGATCTGATAGAATGGGCAAACGGTGACGCTAAGAAGACAAAGTGGGGAAAGGTACGTGCCGAAGCCGGGCATCCGAAACCATTCAATTTGAAATACATCGGTATCGGAAATGAAGATCTTATCACTGATATCTTCGAAGAACGCTTCACGATGATCTTCAATGCCATCAAAGAAAAATATCCTGAAATGATTGTTGTCGGTACAGTGGGACCATTCAATGAGGGTACAGACTACGTGGAAGGATGGAAGCTGGCGGACAAGCTGGGTATTCCGATGGTCGACGAACATTATTACCAGACTCCGGGATGGTTCCTGAACAACCAGGATTTCTACGACAAATACGATCGTTCGAAAAAGACAAAAGTATACTTGGGCGAATATGCAACTCACATACCGGGACGAAAGGCGAATATCGAAACAGCACTGACAGAAGCTCTTTATCTTGCAGCCTTGGAACGTAATGGAGATGTTGTACACATGACTTCCTATGCCCCTCTTCTCGCTAAAGAAGGACATACCCAGTGGAATCCGGATTTGATTTACTTCAATAACCGGGAAGTGAAACCTACCACCGGCTACTATGTTCAGAAACTCTACGGGCAGAATGCCGGAAATGAATATTTGCCGTCAAAAATCACTCTTGATGATAGAGACGATCAAGTACGGAAACGCATTGCTTCTTCTATTGTCCGTGACTCGGCAAGTGGTGACGTGATTGTGAAGCTGGTCAATTTACTTCCCGTAGAGGTGAATACGAATGTCGACCTTTCCGGAATCGGTGCTATACAGTCTTCTGCAAAAAGAACCGTACTGACCGGCAAACCGGCCGATACCCCGCTACCTGTTGAAGACACGATGGAAGTAGCAGAAAAGTTTGACTATCAATTACCTGCCTATTCTTTTACGGTGATCCGCATAAAGAAGGCAAATGAGAAATAACAGAAAAAAGTGAAGATAATAACGACATAAATAATATGAAGAAGATAATAAGTACCCTGCTGGCTAGTTGCTGTCTGACTTCTCTGATAGCACAGGAAGTGGTAGTGAAAGGGCCGGATGAAAAACTGCAATTGGTTGTATCTGCTTCTCCAGCCGAAAAGCCAAGTTATTCGATTACCTACAATGGAAAGACAATGTTGGAGAAATCTCCTTTGGGTATGAATACGAATATCGGTGACTTTGCAAAAGGAATGAAACTGACAGGACACGCTGTTACTCCGATTGATACTGTTTATCATCAGGATCGTATTAAAACCTCCAAAGTGCATTATCAGGCAAACGAACTGATTTGTAATTTTGAGAATCCGAAAGGGCAGAAAATAGATGTAGTCTTTCGTGTCAGCAATCACGATGTAGCTTTTCGCTATACTCTTCCGCGTCAAGATGGAAAAGGAAGTGTAACGGTAACTGCCGAAGAAACCGGCTTTCGCTTTCCGCAACAAACAACTACTTTCTTATGTCCGCAAAGCGATGCCATGATAGGTTGGAAGCGTACCAAGCCCAGTTATGAGGAAGAGTACAAGGCAGATGCTCCCATGAGTGACCGTTCGCAGTACGGGCATGGCTACACGTTCCCTTGTCTGTTCCGTATCGGTGACGATGGTTGGGTATTAGTCAGCGAAACAGGTGTAGACAGTCGTTATTGCGGTTCTCGTTTGAGCGATGTAAGCGAAGGTAATCTGTATACGGTTGCTTTCCCGATGGCAGCAGAAAATAACGGTAACGGAACTTCTGCTCCGGCGTTTGCCCTTCCCGGTGCTACTCCTTGGCGTACCATAACTGTTGGCGAAACCTTGAAACCGATTGTGGAAACAACCGTTATCTGGGATGTCGTACGTCCTCTTTATGAAACGAAGCATGACTACCGTTTCGGACGCGGCACATGGAGCTGGATTCTCTGGCAGGATGGTAGTATTAACTATGACGATCAGGTGCGCTATATTGATTTTGCAGCTGCAATGGGGTATGAGTATGCCTTGATCGATAACTGGTGGGATACGAACATCGGCCGTGACCGCATGAAATCTTTGATAGAATACGCACGAAGCAAAGGAGTTGAACTCTTCTTATGGTATAGCTCTTCTGGCTATTGGAATGATATTGAGCAGGGACCGGTGAATCACATGGACAATGCTATTATCCGCAAACGTGAAATGAAATGGTTGCAAAGCCTTGGAGTGAAAGGAATCAAAGTTGATTTCTTTGGTGGCGACAAGCAGGAAACGATGCGCCTGTATGAAGATATTTTGAGTGATGCTGACGACCACGGTCTGATGGTAATCTTCCACGGTTGCACCATCCCTCGCGGATGGGAACGTATGTACCCGAACTATGTAGGCAGCGAGGCTGTACTGGCCTCCGAAAATATGGTTTTCGGCCAGCACTTCTGTGATGAAGAGGCTTTCAATGCCTGTCTGCATCCGTTTATCCGCAACGCGGTGGGTTGCATGGAATTCGGTGGTTGTTTCCTGAACAAACGGCTGAATCGCAACAATGACGGAGGAACTACCCGCCGTACTACTGATATCTTTCAATTAGCCACTACCGTATTATTCCAGAATCCGGTACAGAATTTTGCGCTTGCTCCCAACAACCTGAAAGATGTTTCCCCTGTTTGTATGGACTATATGAAAACGGTTCCTACCACGTGGGATGAAACACGTTTCATTGACGGATATCCGGGAAAATATGTAGTCTTGGCACGTCGCCACGGTGACACTTGGTATCTGGCGGCTGTGAATGCCGGGAAAGAAATCGTAAAGTTGAAACTGGATTTAGATATGTTTGCCGGAAAAACCGTTTCTCTGTATAAGGATGATAAAAAAGGAGAACCTCAACTTGTGACGTTGAAAGTAAAAGAAAGTGGAAAAGTGCAACTGGAAATCCTTCCACAGGGAGGTGTTGTATTGGTGAATAGAAGCGTGGCGGGATCATATGGGAAATGATTGTTCGGCAAAAGTTTGGTAGAATCATTATTTATAGCGTAATTTGTGTAGCATAAAAAGTGCTACAATAATTACGCTATAAATAATTGCTTGAATATGAATGACGTAAATAATCCTTTTTTGATTTATGCCTATGCTGGTCCTAAGTATTTCTGTGATCGGATAGAAGAAACGGAACATTTGATTTCCGCTTTACGGAATGGAAGAAATGTGACCTTAATGAGTCCTCGCCGTATGGGTAAGACCGGATTAATACAGAACGTCTTTCATCAGATACGACGGGAGTATCCGGAGGCAGCTTGTTTTTACATGGATATTTTTTCTACGACATGTCTGGATGATTTTATCATTCAGTTCGGGCAGACTGTGATTGGTAAATTAGATAATTTATCGCAGAAGACGTTGGCGGCAATCAGTGGCTTTTTTAAAAGTTGTCGTTTAGTGTTTTCCCCCGAAGTCTTAACGGGAGTACCACAAGCAACTCTTGATTTTCAACCTTCCCAGGCACAGGCAACATTAAAAGAGATTTTTGATTACCTGGAACATTCGGGAAAAGAATGTTATATCGCTATTGATGAGTTTCAGCAGATCACTGAATATCCGGAAAAAGGGGTAGAAGGCTTGTTGCGCTCTTACATCCAGTTTTTACCTCATGTACATTTCATTTTCTCAGGAAGCAAACAACATCTGATGGCAGAAATGTTTGGTTCAGCAAAACGTCCTTTTTACCGGAGTACGGAAAAGATGAATCTGACATCCATCCCTTTAGAGCATTATTCTCTTTTTGCCATACGTTGGATGCAGGCCGGAGGAAAAGATTTGAGTGATGAACTCTTTCAGATGATTTATCAACGTTTTAATGGGCATACATGGTATATACAGTATGTGTTGAACCGACTTTATGAACAAAAGGAACCCATATTGAATGAAACTATATTTGAGAAATGTTTGGCAGATATAGTTCGTTCCGAGGTGGATGAATACCAGCGCTTATATGGTATGTTGACCGAAAATCAATCAACTTTGTTGCGCGCTATCGCCCGGGAGCAATTCGTAGCGGCTATTAATAGTTCTATATTTATTAAGAAATATGGATTGAAAGGTTCGAGTAGTATTAATGCAGCCCTTAAATTTCTGATTAATAAAGAATATGTATTTAAGGCGGAAGAGGGATATTGTGTATACGACCGTTTTATGGAATTGTGGTTGCAGACATTGCCTTACGCTGGTATACTAAAATAATCATATTCAAGAAAATACCCTTCACCTTTCACAATGCCCTATTCATCGGCATTAGCGGGTGAAGGGCAGGCTTTCACTTTCCTTTCACCTTTCTACTCTGGCTTTCACAGATTGTCTAGTCTGCTAAATCTTTTATCTATAGTTGGCGGAAGAAGTGTTAGCAGATAGCTTCCAGACTATTATGGGAAAACTTCTTTTCTATAAGGGATAAACTTCCTTTGTATAGGGACCAAACTTTCTTTGCATCATAAGAAAACTATAAATGCAAGCTTTGATTGTATAAATGAAACTTGCATTTATATAATCAAAGCTTTTGTTTTTATAAACGCAACTTGCAATTATAGATTGCATTTAATGAAAAGCAAGTTTACATACTGGTAATAAGAAGTTTACCAGTAATCAAAAGAAAGTTTATTATTAATGAAAAAGAAGTTAGTTAGTAATGAGTGGGAAACAGGTTGATATGTCTTTAGAAGTAACAGGTGGAGAAGAATTATACAGGGTTAAGAAAACGGAGGGTGAAAGGCGGATGAAAGAGCAGCCTTCACCCGCTAATGCCGATGAATAGGGCATTGTGAAGGGTGAAGGCTGTACTTGTAAAATTGAAAAACAGGTGTTAGAGGGAAATTTACTGATTGGTTACTGTTTATTTCCCCAGTGTGAGATGGTGGGAATAAAGTTGAAACTTTATAATTTTAAGTCTACTCTCTTTCCCCTATAAGAAACAGATTGATCGAATGTCGTAGCATCACCGTCACCACAACCTTTTCCCGGTTCTACAATGATAATGTTGAATTTACGATTTTTCAGCATTCCTTTGTAGTTACCTTGCCGGTCGTTAATCGTCAGGGTGCGGTCTTTATCATTCCATTTCATGGCAATGGTAGTGTATGCTCCCTTTTCGTAATTGTAGTTGTCGAACTCATCTTCGTAAAGAGTAAATTCAGCGTCGGCACCCGGATAAATGCGAAGTGTCAGATTATCCCATTTCTTTTCGGTGGAATATTGTACAGCCGGTCCCCAGGGTAGGATAGAACCTGCACGGACATAGACCGGCATGATGTCGATAGGCACTTCACGCTGGATGGTTTGTCCGCCTTTCAGGCTTTTTCCGGTCCAGAAATCAATCCATTGGGCACCTGCGGGTAGATAAACATCTGTCTTTCCTATTTTATTCATATTCTTCTGATAGCCGTTCTGTTTGTCGTCCTGCCATGTATAAAGCGAATCAGTTACGGGGCGGACAAGGAAATTACGGCCAAACATATACTCTGTATCCATCTCAAGTACTTTCTTATCTTTAGGAAAATCCATCATGAGTGGTCGGATGATGCTGCCCGCTTTGTTGGTAACTTCCCATGAAGTGCTGTAGAGATAGGGCAAAAGGCGATAGCGCAGGTGAGTATATTTTTCGAGTGCGTCATAAGCCCAGTCTCCTTTCTTGCCGAACTGGTATATTTCCACAGCTACCGGACTGGAATTGTGTGAACGCATGATCGGCTGGAATGCTCCCCACTGATACCAGCGCACGTGCAATTCATGATAAGCGATATTGTGTACATTATTGTTATATTTCCATGCGAAGAAGCCGCCTAGGTCGGTATTCCAGTATGGTATGCCGCATAGTGAGTAATTTAGTCCTGCCGCCAGTTGTTTCTTCATCACTTCCCAGGTAGAGACTACATCGCCGCTCCATGAATGTGACGCATAACGTTGCTGTCCTAGGAAAGACGAACGTGTGAGCAGGAATACCCGCTTGTCGGAAGTGGTGGCACGTTGATGTTCGTATACACCCTTATTGGACATCAAAGGAAAAGCGTTGTGCACTCTGCGGAATGAACCCTGATAAGTGGGGGTGTCGAAATCTTTGTCCTTGATTTCCAGATGATCCGGCTCGGTAGAGTCGAGCCACCAGCCATCCATTCCGAGATCGAAGATATTCTTTTTCATTTCTGCCCAATACATATCGCGTGCTGTCGGATTGAACGGGTCGTAAGGTTTTACTCCGGCTTTGGGAGGCCATGTCTCGAAGTGAAGCAATGCTTTCAGGCTATCCATTTTCTGGTACATCTCTGTCCACGGACCGAACGAGGCCCATACTGAAATCATGATATGTGCATTCTGTTTATGTACATAGTCGATCATTTCTTTCGGACTTTTGATGCGTGGCGTTCCATAATTAGCATTTCTGTCTTCTCCGTTCGGGAGGAATTTCATGTATTCCGGATCACCCATTTTGTTGATATAGCGTGGGTTTTGGAATTTCATCGAGTTCCAGTTTTCATTGCATCCCCAGTATTGCCAGTCCTGGATGATACCGTCCAGTGGTACTTTCAGTTCACGGTACTTGTCTACTACTTCGCAGAGTTCGTCCGGACTTTTATAGCGTTCGCGGCATTGCCAGAATCCCAGTGTCCAGAGCGGATAGAGCGGGGCCTGACCGGTCAGCTCGCGCACTCCGGCTATTACACCGTCCGCATTGCCGCCATAAATGAAATAATAATCAGCGCAGTCGCCTACTTCCGAGTCGAACGACATCTCTTGCGGATTGTCTAGGAAAGTAGTAGGAGAGTAATTATCCCAATAAAGGGCATATCCCTTGACGGAATGAATGAATGGAATGCAGATACTCATATTTTGATTGCGGAGAAACAGTTTCTGATTGCGTTGGTTCACTTTACCCGTCTGCTGCTGTCCCAAACCGTAGATTACTTCGTCTTTATCCAGCAAAAAAGCCTGGCGGACATTGAAAGACGGAACACCTGCATCATTGAAAGGAGTGAATTGTGTTCCGTAATCCTTGTCCGTCAACAGACGTTGGCCGGACGAATCGAAAAAATGGATACCACCAGTCTCCGGGTTCACTTCCACTTGGATAAGACGGCTGCTTAATGTCACATTTTTCCCCTTTTCACCGAAAGAAACAGGAGTCGACTCGGGCGTTTTGACAATGACCAGACTTTCTTTATTGCAAGATTTCTGACTGGGCGTCTTATAAACCCTGACAATGGAGGGTGAATAAAACTCTACGTTGACATCCATCCCCTGTGTGGCACACTTGATGCCTTGTGAGGTACGCTGTACATTTTGTGCTGTACCATTGCCTGCTGCAACCATTGTTGCACATACAAGCAAGAAACCGGCTTTTCTAATAAGATTCATTTTCATGGTTTTTTTAAGTGCTTTATGATGCAACAAAAGTAGGGCAGAGGCAAGTAAAACGGACAACAATCAGGTTGAAACAAACAGTAATCACGTTGATTTCTTCGCTTTTTCGGCATATTCTGACGGGCGGCATCCATACATTTCCTGAAAACATTTGCTTAAATAACTGGAACTGCTAAAACCTGTGTGTTCCGCAATTTCTGTAATACTTAGCTTGCCCTCTGTTATCAGTTGTGCTGCCCGTTGCAGGCGAATGTTACGGATAAAGAGGCTGGGAGACTGATCGAGCATAGTCACCAGTTTGCGGTATAATCCCGTTCGCTCCATACAGAGATCGCGGCTTAGTTGCTCCACCGAATAGCCATTGACGTGCAGATTCTGTTCCACCAGTTTGATGGCTTGTGCCAGAAATGCGGACTCTTCCGTATCCTGTTGCTGATGGTCGGGAGACGTTTCTTCTATGCCACAGGTTAGAGAATTATTTTGTTCGATCAGGTTGCGGATACGGAGTAATAGAATCTCTTCTTTATGCTTGCGTTCCATTTCCTTTCTGCTCCAATAGATATACAATCGGATACCGGTGAAAGCAATCAGTAATAAAATGACTGCATACAGGATATAAGCCGTGGTTGTTTTCCACCACGGTGCATGGATGGTTAATTTTATTGCTGTCACTTTGCCGTTCCACTGAAGAGGATTGTCCGAGGCCATGACTTTGAATGTATAATCTCCCGGTGGTAAATTGGTGTAAACAGCTTGAAGAAGACCTTTCCCCACGGTCGCATTTCCCTGTCTTCCTGCAAATGTACTCATCCATTGCGGGTCGATACCTTCCAGTTGATAACGGTAGTATGTGCGTTCATGATTGATATAATTCAATGCCGAAAATTCGAAAGTCAGGAAGTTTTGGTTATAGTCCAGTTCGATTTCGGTTGTATAAGGAGCAGCCTTGGACAGGATGATGCGGTTGCCATATTCTTTTCCTGTATTCACTTTTTCTCCATACAAGCGTAAGGCTGTGAAAACCGGCGGATCAGGAAGCATCGGATGAATGGAGTCCTTGTCGGGATGGAATATGCTAAAGCCATCAATACCACCCAAATAGAGAGTGCCGTCGGAAGAACTGAATACGGCATCTTTTATGTATTCGCCGTCCAAAGCACCGTCCAACTGATTGAACCGGGTGAAACTGATGTTCCTATTCTCCGGATTTATGTGGATGCGTGTGACACCGTTACTGGTCGTTACCCAGATGTCTCGATATTTGTCCTCAATGATACCCTGGATAAAGTTATTGCTCAATCCGTTTTCACGATAGAAGATACGTGGGGCAGAGTCGTTTTCGCTGGTAAAAAGTTCCAGCCCGTCAGGAGTTCCTGCCCATGTCCATCCGCGCGTGTCGGTATATAATGTATTGTATACTTTATTTCTGAAATGATGGTTTTTGTTGGGGTTCAACCGATTCAGTATTTCAGGAGAGACAGACGGGATAGCTGCTGACTTTAATACATAGGATTTTTGTTCATTAGCTGTCAGTCGATAAATTCGGGAATGAGCTTTTAGATAGATATTTCCATCTTTATCTTCGGCGAAAGATTCAATATTGATTTCTTCTTCCGGGGAGACGGGAAATGCATTGCGACCTATATGAGTCAGTTTATGCATGGACGGGTGATGATATAATAATCCCCGATTGAAAGTTCCGAGCCATAACCCTCCTTGTCGGTCTTGAAAGACAGTGCTGATTTCGGTAGAGACAATCTGTCCGTTTCCGGTTTCCAATAGGGGGATGTATTTTTGTGTTCCTGTGTGGAGGTCAATCATCCAAAACCCGTGAACGCAACTGATATAGGCTTTCTCACCATTAGGGGTAATGATAAGGGTGTTGAGAGTATAGTTCTGTTCGAAGAGTTTTTTCCATGTGCGCTCGTGGCTATTGAAATAGAATAAACCGCCTTTACGCCCGTTGCGTAGTTGATAGAAGCCGTCTGCACTTTTGACGACGAGAGAAGTATTTTGATATTCAGCCTGTTCGGATGTAGGATAAGCGGCTATATTGTATACTGTTTTTTGGTCGGCTATGTGGTAACAGGACACTTCGCCTGTGTCATAGAATAAATATAGGGAGGTACTGTCGGCATTCAGGTCCTGCAATTTTCCGGAATACTTGTCGGGCAAGGTTATACGGGTCTTGTTGTTTAATTCCAGTAATTCGTTAGCTATGAGTAGCCAGATGTGTCCTGAATCGTCTACAAAAAGGTCTTCTACGGGGGCTTGTATCTCTCTGTTCTTAAAGTAAGCATCTAAATCAGGAATGTATTCCTCTCTGTACAGGTCAATGCACATCAGTTTGTGAGTATCTTTAATCCATAAAAGAGAATCCCCACTCTGGTAAATGCGGTAATGCCCGTTATATTGGTTTAATGGATATACGTATTCCGTGGTGCGGTGAAGATAGCTGAAATGTACACCGTCGTATAAATTTACATTACCGCTGGTGGTGAATACCATTCTTCCGTCGGGCAACTGGAGGATATAACGTATTTGGTTATCACTCAATCCTTGCGACGCATTGATGGTGGTGAACAGGAATTCACCGGCATATATGAACGGTGTCATCCTGAAACAGAAAAATAAGCAGAGCAGAATCCGTATGTTTCTCAAACTATTGGTAGTCATGGCTATGTTTCAAGATTACAAAGATAAAAAAAGTCGGCTTATGAAGCACGACTTTTCTATTTTCAATTCTTGAAGAATCCGTTATCTTCCCATTTTCCGGCTTCTTGTGGTAATGCAGAAGCTGCACTGATATCAATCGGTAACCATACTTCCATATCACCCTCACCACGATGAGCCCAGGCATAATAAGGAATTAAGGTCAATTCTACGTCTTTCGTTGCCAGTTTCCCGTTCTTATCGTAACTTAAAGTCTGGGCATCGGTGATGATTTGATTTACTCCGTAGAGGAGCTCCGGTTTCTCAATGATTTTAAATTGAGGATGCTGATTGAGAAGTACAGTATGTACATTACATTTGTTGTCAGGCCATTCAGCACAATATACTATCGGGCCACGTTCAACGGCAACACGTCCTTTATCGTCGATTACTTTTTCATTCGCTTTGACGATGCGGGTAGGCATATCCAAATGAACTTCTACTACGTCTCCTTTTCTCCATTTACGCTCGATACTTAGATAACCGTTATTCAGTTCATTAGGTACTTCCTGTCCGTTCACGGTCACTCGATAAGTCGGTTTCTGATGATCGGCATAAGTATATAGATCACTAGGCAGTACTTCTCCGCGTACCCATCCCGGAATACGGAGTTTCAAGGCGAATTCTTGATTGGCTTGCATTACTTTCACACGAATGTCTTCCTTCCAGGGATAACCGGTTTCTTGTTCCAGCACCACTTTCTTCTTGTTTACATTCAATTCGGCCTTATTGGAGAGATACAGATTGACATATACCTGATTATCTTTGACTGCATACACATAGCCGGGAAGTGACGGAATAAAACGGCTGATATTGGAGGGGCAGCAAGCGCATCCGAACCATGGCTTACGGCTATAACCTCCATTGGAAGCCAGTGGGTTGGGATAGAAGAAAGAACCGCCATCCAATGATACTCCGGATATTAATCCATTATATAGCGTGCGTTCCAATACATCGAAATATTTGGCATCGCCATGAAGCAGGAAGAGGCGATAATTCATATATACATTACCAATGGCCGCGCAAGTTTCACAATAAGCGGAATGATTGGGTAACTCATAATTGTCGCCGAAAGCCTCTCCAGAGTGGCGTGCACCGATACCGCCTGTGATATAAATTTTCTTAGAAACGATATTATCCCAAATCTTGTCGATTGCTTTGATATAACTGCTGTCTCCGGTGATTGCTGCTACATCTGCCATACCTGAATACATATAAGCCGCACGTACGGCATGTCCCACAGCTTCATCCTGTTCCACTACCGGTTTGTGTGCCTGACTATAAGCGTCTTTCCGGCTGGTATAGCCACGTGCATCCAGGAAGAATTTGGCTTGGTCAAGATATTTCTTATTTCCTGTCACCAGATATAATTTGGCCAATGCCATCTCTGCTATCTGATGTCCCGGAACCAATCTTTTTTGTTGTGGGCCGTCACCTATTTCCCGACATACGCAATCGGCATATTTAATAGCGATATCAAGAAAATTTCGTTTACCCGTTGCCTGATAATGTGCTACTGCACCTTCTACCATGTGTCCCAAATTATAAAATTCATGGCTAAGATTTTCTACGGCTACCCAACGTTCTTTTCCTGCCCAGTTGTGCGGATGCCTGGGATTCATCGTACGGGCAGTGTATAAATAACCGTCAGGTTCTTGTGCCGCAGCAACAATGACGAGTACACTGTCAATGTACTTTTGCCGTTTCTTGTCTGGATAAGTCTGTAGGGAATAGCTGGCACCTTCAATAGTCTTGTACACATCTGTGTCGTCGAAAGAAAATCCTTCCACTTTATAGGTATCGCTGGGATGAGCTGCTTTCACGAAGTTCTCATATCTTCCTGTTTCCTCACATTTACTGAATGCTAGAGGTATAGTTACTTCACGACTTGCTTTGAGACGCTGTCCCCAAAAAGAATCTGTTACTTTAACGGAAGTGAAAGGTACTGGGGTTATAGGATACCCCGAGTGTAGCGATTGCTGTTTTTGTGCCGATATGCCATTGGCAAGAAACACAATAACAGTCAGAATTACTAGCTTTTTCATGGTTCTATCTTTATATTAAGAAGTCTCTTTTTCTGGTGGTTGCATATTTTTTGTTTCTTAGGGTGTGGGAACTACCTGTCTGATGGTTCCGTCCTCATTAAACTCCATCCGATCCATACACACTTCACGGTGCCATCCCGGTCCATGTTTTAGATACTCTTTATTAATACGATGATATACGATAAACCACCTGTCTTTCTTATTAGGAATTTGGAGAACCGAACAATGTGCCGGACCGTAAATCTCCTCTTTAGGAGATTGTATCAGAATAATCGACTCCTTGGCAACCTGGATAGGTCCCAATGGAGAATGGCTGGTACCGTATGCTACATGATAATTGGGTGATCCCGTATCGTCAACTGACCAAAGGAAATAATACAATCCTTTTCGAAAGAATATATAAGGGGCTTCCCGGAAAGCGTACGTTTGCAGAGTTCCACCCTCTGGAGTCATCACTTTGATGGTTTCTTCCTTGATGGATACCATGTCATCGTTCAATTCGGCTCCCGCCATATATCCGTTACCCCAATACAGGTAGCTTTTGCCGGAAACGGGATCAGTAAATACGTCTACATCTATTTGTTGACCTCGTCCTACGGGAGAAGAAGTAACTATTGGTCTTCCTAAATCGGTGAAAGGGCCAGTGGGGGAATCGGCTATCGCTACTCCTATCTGTTTGCTTTTGTTGGTGACGGGATTAGCACTGTAATAAAAGAAATATTTATATTTTCCATCTATTTTCTTCTCCTCAATGCAAGGAGCCCATGCATTACCATTGGCCCATGATACATCTTTCAGCATGTCCAATATCACTCTTTCTTCTTTCCATGTTTTCAAATCTTTCGATGAAAAGACCTTGAAATAACTTCCTCCCCATCCGGGAAAACCATCACTGGTGGGATAGATATAGTAACGTTTGGTTTGCTGGGAGTATAAAACTTCCGGGTCGGCATGAAAGCCGGGCAGAATAGGGTTGTGAGAATCCTTTTGTGCAATAACTTCTGATGTTCCAATGAGGCATAAGCCGATAAGAAATGTTTTGATTAGCAGATGTTTCATGTTCTTAATAGTAACTTTGGTTTCATGAGGCAAAAGTAGTATTTTCTTTTATATATAATGGCTGTATATTCACCAAAGAGGGAAGAATATCATTCAAATATTAGATTGTTAATTAGTAATAGAGTAAATATCCTTTTTCGTATTGATAAAACGTGTATCTGTCGATAATAACGTTTATACAGACAAAAAAGACGGATAATTCCACTTTTTGCAATAAATAAAAATCTAAATTTGTAACTGTTATTAATTTCTGAAAATATGAAAAATACGGCAAGGACTTATATCTCCTTAAAAAAAGCATACCTGTTTTTTGTTTTGTTATTTGTGGTTGTAGAGTCTGATGCTGCAATGTCTCATACCATAACTTCTCATTTTAATTTTAAGCAATTGTCCATTTTTAATAGTCTTCTTACTGATGAGGTACAGAAAGTCTATCAAGACAAGGATGGGTTTATGTGGTTTGCCACTCGTTATGGCTTTTTCAAATATGATGGTTATAAGGCTACACTTTATAAATCCAATTTGTATTCTCCCGGCCTGCTTACCAATAATAATATTTATTGTTTGGGGGATGATAATGAATTTAATCTTTGGATCGGGACACAGGAGGGGTTGAATGTACTGAACAAGAAAACTGGTGAGATACGTAAATATCTAGCTCCTGCTATACCTAATAATGCAGTTTCTTGCTTATTGGTGACTCGTGATAACCATCTTTGGGTAGGAACAGATTCGGGACTTTGCCAATATGTGACTGAACGTGACTCTTTTATGATATATGGACCGGAAGCATCTGATGGTGTATTGAATTATACGGCAATCAAGTCTTTATATGAAGATTCGGAGGGGGATCTATGGATTGGAACTTGGGACTCCGGACTTTATCGCTATTCTCCGACTAAACGGAAATTTTATGCCTATCCTCCGATCAATGATCGTAATTCGGCTCATGTGATTTATGAGGATTGTTATAAGAATATTTGGGTAGGCAGTTGGACACGGGGACTTTTCAGATTGTTGAACCCGAAAGATATGGCGAATGTTTCTTATGTCAACTACACGCACAAGACAGGTGACGAAACCTCTTTGTCGGATAATATCGTTTACGATATTTCGGAAGACACTTATACAAATACATTGTGGATTGGTACTCGTAGTGGCTTGAGTGTTATGGAATATGGAAAACCAGGAATTTTTGTCAATTACAATTCGAAGAGTTCGCTCTACCATATTCCTTGTGATGAGATAAATTCTATTTTCCGGGATAGTTTTGGTAATATGTGGTTGGGCTCTATCGGAGGAGGTGTCTTGATGACCGATACTTATGAACCTTTATTTATTCGACATAATCTCAATCTTCAGGATGAAGAAATTTCCACTACATCGGTGAAAGCTTTGTTTGTCGATTCTGAACGTAATATATGGTTGGGAATAGGTACTTATGGTTTGGCCTGCCAAGAGTATACTACGGGAGAGTTGACATTATATTCACACATGCCGGAATTTGCAGATATAGCATCGGTGCCGACTATAAATTCTATTATTCAAAGAAGAAATGGAGAAATCTGGTTCGGTACTTATGATGGCGGGCTCTTTATTTATCGGAAAGGAGAAAAAGTAAGGAGCTTATATCCTTATAATTGCGATTTTTTATATTCTTCGTGCGTATCTGCTCTTTACGAAGATGAGAAAGGGAATTGCTGGGTAGGTACACGTGGAAATCTAGGAATCAGTATGGCCGATGGTACAGGATATAAATTTGGAATGATGGATTTTGGCGATGGTTTCTCTTCCGACTGGCTGTTTGTGAAAGATATAATAGAAGATAAGGATCATAGTATTTGGATAGCTACATCAAATTATGGGATTGTCCACATTACGGGAGATGTTCGGCAACCCTCTACGTTGAAGTATCGGAATTATAGCTTTCGTAACGGGAAATTGCTTACTAACACTGTATTGTGTCTTTATATTGACCAGTTCGGCAAGCTGTGGGCAGGAACAGAGGGAGGAGGATTATATCTTTATGATCGTAAAAAACAGCTTTTTGAAGAAAAAAACCGCGAGTATAATATTCCGGGCGATATGGTTGGGAGTATTGAAGAAGATAAAAGAGGAAATCTCTGGTTGGGCACGAATGCCGGACTTGTAAAGTTGGGTGTACAGATGGAGGGTAAGGAGCCAGCCGTCCGGGTGTATACAGCAGCAGATGGCTTGCAGGATAATTTCTTCATCGCTCAATCTTCCTGTAACTGGAATGGGGAGCTTTTCTTTGGTGGTTATAAAGGATATAATAGTTTCTTTCCTGATAATATGGAAGAGCGTCAGTATGAAGTTCCATTTCTGATTACGGACATCAAAATATACAATCGTTCTTTCAGTACCCTGCCACAAGAGATTAGACAGCAGATTTCACCTTATATGCCTTCTTTTACTGAAAGGATAGAATTACCATATAAATATAATAATTTTAGTATAGAATTTGCAGCACTTACTTATAAGAATCCGGAATTAAATCAATACGCTTATCGCCTGGATGGTTTCGAAAAAGAGTGGCAATATACCAATGCCGAACGACGTTTTGCTAACTACAATAATCTGAAAAGCGGCACTTACAAGTTTCAATTGAAAGCTGCCAATGAGAATGGAATGTGGAGCGGTTATATTCGTGAATTGACCGTCGTAGTGCTCCCTCCTTTCTGGGCAACTTGGTGGGCTTACCTTATTTATATGGCAATAGCACTTATCATTGGTTTCTATTTGTATCGTGCGGCTAAGAATCGTATTTTGTTGAGAAACGAACTGCGGTTGCGCAATATGGAAAAAGCAAAAGCAGAGGAATTGAATCATGCAAAATTGCAGTTCTTTACCAATATCACTCATGAGTTGCTCACCCCATTGACTATAATCTCCGCTACCGTAGACGAACTGAAAGCACAGGCTCCTAATCATGACGACTTGTATGTAGTGATGAGTAGTAATATCCGCAGACTGATTCGTCTCTTACAACAGATACTGGAATTTCGTAAGGCCGAAACAGGTAATCTCAAACTTCGCGTATCACCGGGTGACATTGCTGCCTTTGTGAGGAATGAAGCCGAGAGTTTTCAACCATTGATTAAAAAACGTAAGATACACTTTTCTGTAATCTGCGATCCGGATTCTATAATCGGATATTACGATTCGGATAAACTGGATAAGATCATCTACAATCTGCTTTCCAATGCGGCTAAATATAATTGCGAAGATGGGTATATACAACTTAATCTTTCTTATGCAGATAATATGGATTTTATTCTTTTGCGCATCAAAGATAATGGAAAGGGAATTGCGAAAGAGAAGCAGAAAACGCTTTTTCAGCGTTTCTATGAGGGTGACTATCGTAAGTTCAATACCATTGGTACGGGTATCGGGCTTTCATTAGTCAAAGACCTTGTGGAATTACATGGTGGAACGATTACTGTAGAAAGTGAAATTGACAGAGGAACAGAATTTATAGTGATGTTACCTATCGACCGCTCTTATTTCGAGGAGGAACAAATAGATGATGAAGTGATTCTTCCTGTACAGAAAATTATTGATTATGAAGAACCGGAGGAAATTGTCAACTCTACCATTGCGGGTAATGAAGCAAATACACTTTTGTTGGTAGAAGATAATGAAGAACTGTTACAATTGATGGTAAAACTTTTGCAGCGTGATTATAATGTATTCACGGCAGAAAATGGAAAAGAGGCTGTTGTTGTTCTGGATAATGAGGATATTGACTTGATTGTTTCGGATGTGATGATGCCTGAAATGGATGGTATCGAATTTTGTAAATATGTGAAAGGAAAATTGGAGATCAGCCATATTCCGGTTATCCTGTTGACTGCAAAGAATAAGGAGGAAGACCGTGCAGAAGCCTATGAAGTAGGAGCTGATGCGTTCATTAGCAAGCCATTTAACTTGGCAGTGCTTCATGCCCGGATTCGCAATTTGCTGAAATATAAAGAACGTATGGCGCATGACTTCAAAAATCAACTTGTATTTGAAGTGAAAGATTTGAATTATACTAGTCTTGATGAGGATTTTATGCAACGGGCTATCGATTGCGTGAATAATCATCTGGATGATTGTGACTTCGATCAATCTCTGTTCGCTGAAGAAATGAGAACCAGTAAATCTACTTTATATAAAAAGCTGAAGTTTCTGGCAGGACTCAATACATCTGCCTTTATCCGTAACGTTCGGTTGAAAGCTGCTTGCCGGATTATGGAAGAAAAGGGATCGGTTGTACGTGTTTCTGAATTGGCGTATGCGGTAGGTTTTAATGATCCCAAATATTTTAGCTCTTGTTTTAAGAAAGAATTTGGTATGTTACCTTCCGAATATATCGATCGGTTTATTCAGAATGGAGAGAAGGAATAATTCCTTCTCTTTTATTTATCGGGTATATTGCTACCCGGTGAAGATTTTTCAGTGTCTTTTTATGTCGAATTATCATTCAATTTAGTAGAATACCTAAAATTCAACCTCGAATAAGTATGATTGGAGTCTTGTCGGAGAATGATTGTCTACGTTTGCAGTGGTTATTCTACTTAGAAGAGCCGTGTAATTCACTTAATGTTTAATCTTAATGTTTATACTAAATGGAAAAACAAAAGACCTTCCATGAAAGACAAATGGGAAAGAAATATCGGTTGATTCCGATAGCGCTCTCGTTGTTTTTATTTCTTTTGATTCCTCTGAAAGGATATGGTGACGAAAGTCCTATGCCGGAGGCAGTACAACAAAATTCTAAAGTAAAAGGTACGGTGAGAGATGCACATGGAGAACCTGTCATTGGAGCGAATGTGACAGTGATTGGTACTTCCGATGGTTCGATTACTGATGTTGATGGAAATTTCTCTGTGAATGCAGCACCAGGTGCAAAAATTAAAATTAGTTTTATAGGTTACAAGGATCAGATAGTAACGGTTAAGAAGGGTATTAGTCTCAAAATAGAATTAGAAGAAGATGCATTATCATTAGGAGAAGTGGAAGTAGTGGCTTATGGTGTGCAGAAAAAGGTATCTATTACGGGTGCAATTTCTTCCATGAAAGGAGATGATTTGCTGAAAACTCCAGCCGGTTCTATTTCGAATATTCTGTCGGGGCAGGTGACGGGTATTTCGTCCGTGCAGTATTCCGGTGAACCGGGAGCTGATGCCGCCGATATCTATGTGCGTGGTATCGCAACGTGGGAAGATGCCACGCCATTGATCCAGGTAGATGGTGTAGAACGTGATATGTCTCAGATTGACCCTAATGAAATAGAAAGTGTGACAATTCTGAAAGATGCTTCGGCTACGGCTGTGTTCGGTGTTCGTGGTGCGAATGGTGTAATTCTAATCACTACCAAACGCGGTATACAAGGAAAGGCGAAAGTATCTTTTTCTACTTCAGCTGGTGTGAACCTGCGTACTAAGGAACTCGAATTTGCCAATTCATATCAGTATGCTTCATACTATAATATGATGAAGACTAATGATGGTGGTAATCCGGTTTTTACGGATGATCAGCTTACTACTTTTCGTGACCATACCAACCCATTACTTTACCCGGACATTAACTGGATTGATTACTGTATGAATAAAGCTGCTTTCCAGTCACAACACAATGTTAACATTTCTGGTGGTACGGATAATATGCGTTATTTTGTGTCTGCAGGTTTGTTTACACAAGGTGGTATGTTCAAACAGTTTAATGCAGCCGAAGATTTTGACTTTGATTATAAACGCTATAACTATCGTGCGAATCTAGATTTTGATGTGACTAAATCGACATTGCTGTCGGTTAATATTGGTGGTCGTATCGAAGTAAAACGTACTCCGGAATCAGGAGAAGACCAGAATCAGTTATTCCGTAAACTTTATTGGGCAGTTCCTTTTGCGGGTGCCGGCATTGTGGATGGTAACCGGGTTGTATCTAATACAGATTATCTTCCGTTTACGGGTACTGACGGATTAAGTTCTTATTATGGTAACGGTTTCCGTACATTGACCACTAATGTATTGAATCTTGACTTGATTCTCGATCAGAAACTGGACTTTATAACCAAAGGGCTTGCTCTTAAACTGAAAGGATCTTATAACTCTGAATACTCCACTACAAAAAAAGCTAGTTCTTCTATGGCTTACTACGTGCCGGTTATTGATGATTCCGGTGCTGTTACTTTTCGTAAAGAGGGAAGTGACAGTCAGTTGAGCTATAGTGATGGAGATTTTGGGAAAGGACGTGACTGGTATATGGAATTAGCATTAAACTATAATCGTAAGTTTGGAGATCACAATGTGAGCGCATTGATGCTTTATAATCAGTCTAAGAAATATTACCCCGGCGGAACTTATTCTTATATCCCTTCAGGATATGTCGGTTTTGTGGGACGTGTCACTTATGATTGGAAAACACGTTATATGGCGGAATTTAATGCAGGTTATAATGGTTCTGAAAACTTTGCACCAGGCAATCGTTATGGCTTTTTCCCTGCCGGTTCGTTAGGATGGGTGATTAGTGAGGAACCTTTCTTTGCTCCTTTAAAGAAAACTTTGAATTATTTGAAGTTCCGTGCCTCTGTTGGTATGGTGGGTAATGATAAGATGGGAAGCAACCGTTTCTTGTATCTGCCAGGTTCTTACGGATATGGTTCGGGAAGTAATGAGAATACCCATGGATATTATTTTGGACAGAATGTAAATTCAATAAAACCTGGTGCCTATGAGTCTACTTACTCAAATGCTGATGCTACATGGGAAACTGCCGTTAAACAAAACTATGGTATTGACTTCACAGTCCTGAACGAACGTTTAAACTTCTCCATTGATTATTTTATAGAAAAACGTAAAGACATTCTCGTTGAACCGGATTATCTTCCCTCCATATTGGGTATGACACTCCCGGTAGTCAACGTAGGTAAAACTGAAAATAAAGGTTTTGAATTGCAAATGAAATGGAATGATCAGTTGGGTAAGGACTTTCGTTATTGGACGAACTTTAATCTTTCTTTTGCGCGCAACAAGATTGTGTATATGAATGAAGTGGCACAAAATGAACCTTGGATGTATGAAACAGGGAGACGTATCAATTCACGTTCAATGTATAAATTCTGGGGATTCTATGACGAAACGGCTGATATACGTTATCAGGAAGAGTACGGGCGTTCTATTGCCGATCATGGAATTACTTTGTCGCCCGGTGATGCTGTTTATGTAGATTTGAATGGTGATGGAAAAATAGATGGTGATGACTATACACGCAATCTTGGTTTTACTGATATACCGGAATATACAGCCGGTTTGAATGTCGGATTCTCCTGGAAAAATTTCGATTTCTCCATGCAATGGACAGGAGCCTGGAATGTGGACCGTATGCTAAGCGAGTTCAGACAACCGTTGGGTGATACCCAGCAGAAAGGTTTGTTGCTCTATCAATATGAAAATACCTGGCGCTCTTCTGAAGATACTTTTACGGCGAAGTTTCCTCGTATAACGGAAAGCCATGCAAACAATAACTATGCTGCTTCCGATTTATATTTGATTAATGCGAGTTACCTGCGCTTGAAGAATGTTGAAATTGGTTATAATTTTGATTTTCCTTTTATGAGGAAGATGAAGTTGAGCAATTGCCGTTTGTATGTAAATGGTTACAACTTACTGACTTTGACGGGCTATAAATGGGGAGATCCGGAAAACCGCCAAAGTGACCGTCCTAACTATCCTTTGACTCGTGTATTTAATATCGGCTTGAAGTTAGGATTCTAAATATCCTCATTTTTAGTTCAGTAACTTAAGATATTGGAAACCTTAAGAACTTAAAAACAAAAAGAATATGAAACATTTGAATAAATGGTTTATAACGGCATTTGCAGGAATAGCAATATTTTCTGCATCATGTGTCGATGAAATAAAATTTGGCGATAGTTTTCTTGAAAAGGCACCATCTTCGGGTGAATTGAATCAGGATTCTATTTTTGGAAAAGCTGAATATGCCCGTGCGTTCCTTTGGGAGGCTTATAATAAACTTTATTTTGGTTTACCTTATTATTGGGATTCCTGGAATAAGAAAATGAATACCGGTATGTTTGAAACACTGTCTGACTGCTGGCATAGTCATAATAGTTGGGATGGCGTGAACCGTAAATATTATTCAGGTTCTTATAAGGCCAGCGATGAAGAAACGTCCAATGAAACCCGTTTTAGCTATACGCAGGAAAGATGTTGGGAGGCTATCCGTCAATCATGGATGTTTATTGAAAATGTAGATCGTGTTCCTGATATGGATGATGAAGAGAAAGCGCGTCTGACAGCCGAAGCGAAAGTTGTTATTGCTTCTCGTTATTTCGATCTTTTCCGCCATTTTGGTGGTCTTCCGCTGTTAGAAAAAGCATACGATGTTCAGGCGGAATATGAATTACCACGAGCTACGGCTGAAGCCACAGCGGAATTTATGATCCGTATGCTTGATGAGGCTGCTGCTACATCGGCTTTACCCTGGAGCTTGGGAACTGACGACACGAACTGGCAGGGACGTTTTACGAAAGCTGCTGCCATGGCATTGAAATGTAAAGTGTTGCTGTTTGCAGCCAGTCCGTTATTCAATGATGATGAACCTTATTGTACGGAGTCGCCACAAGAAGCGGTCGTTAATCGTCAAGTGTGGTATGGCAGTTACAATTCTGATTGGTGGACACGTTGTTGGAGTGCATGCAAAGAGTTCTTCACAGAGTTGGAGGCAAATGGCGGCTATTCGTTGATGGAGGCTAGTAGTGCTACTAATGCAGCTTATCGCGAAGCCTTTAACAAAGCTTATTTTGTTCGTCAGAATAATACGGAAGTTCTTATTTCAACTCGTGTTTCAGGACAGTATGGAAGCTGGTGGTACCAATGGACAACTTTTGTAGGTAATGGCGGATATACTCCTACATTGGAATATATGGAAATGTTTCCGATGAGCGATGGAACTCCGTTTACAGAAGATCTTCTGGCAGATGGTGGTGATCCATTCTTCACCGACAATAATAATAGTAAGCCGGTTCGTGATCCACGTTTATATGAAACAATGCTTGTCAATGGAGCAAGTTATGGAGACCATGCTGCGGAGCTATGGACCGGAGGTCGTGAGAATCTTAATAGTACAAGTACAGAAACAGGTGTAACAGCTACCGGCTTCCGCCTCTATAAATTCTACAAGGAGGGTTCGCTTTCTGGTACTTACCCACACTGGCCTTATCTGCGTCTTGCCGAAGTATATCTGATTTATGCCGAAGCATGTCTGAAAGCAAAGAATGATTTGGCAGGAGCTATCAAACTGGTTGATATTGTTCGTGCACGTGTAGGTCTGGGAGGCCTGGCGACATGTAATCCGAGTAAGAATCTGACCAGCAATGCTGATGCCTTGTTGGAGGAAATTCTTCGGGAACGTGCTTGTGAACTTGGCTTGGAGGATGTTCGTCTGTTCGACATGATCCGTTATAAACGTGATGATTTGTTCAAGAAGCCTTTGCATGGACTGATGATTTATCGTAATGATGGTGGTGGTAATAATCCTTGGTCGGGTACCAGCGGGAATAGTGCTACTTTCCCGAATAAGCCTTCGGATTTCAAATATGAGTCTTTCACTATCAGAAGTATTGCCCGTGCGTGGTGGAGTAACTTTAGCCCAAAGTGGTATTTGCAGGCTTTCCCTCCGTCTGAAGTGAATAAAGGATATGGGTTGACACAAAATCCGGGTTGGTAATGTTTGACAGAAACAACGGTTAATTTTAGAAAGAACAATATGAAAAAATATAAAATAATAGCTTTGGCAATGTTAGCTTGTGTCAGCCTGAAAGGTTTGGCGCAGGAAGAAAACAGTGTAACCGGAAAGGTGGTTGACAAGATGGGCAATCCAGTGGAGGGTGCATTGATTTCTATTGAAAACAACCCATTGGTACAAGGAGTCACAACCGACCGGAATGGCCTGTTTGTGATTGTTGCGGACAAAAATAATCTTTTAAGGGTACAGACCGGAAGAGACGATACGAAAATCGTGCCAGTGACAAATGGTAAAGCAATGACTATTGTTATGGACTTTTCCGCAGAGAAAGTGAATTATGGTTTTGGATTGAATCAGACAAATGCGGAGTCTACGGGAGCTGTGTCTACTGTATATGCCGATCAGATAGACAACCGTTCTTCGTTTGGGGTAGGAAATTCCTTATATGGTAATGTGGCGGGGCTAACTACCATGCAAAAGACTGGGACAGTATGGGATCAGATTCCGTCTATGTATATAAGAGGATTGCAAACATTGAATGGCAATAATGGTATTCTTTTGGTGGTAGATGGATTGGAACGTGACAATAACTGGCAGGTGCTCAATTATATAACTCCGGAAGAAGTGGAGTCGGTAAGCGTTCTTCGTGATGCAGCAGCAGTGGCTCTTTATGGCTATAGAGGTATCAATGGGGTTGTTAATGTCGTTACTAAGCGTGGTAAATACAAAACGCGGGAAATAAACTTCTCCTATGATCATTCTTTTGATTACCAGACAAGAGTTCCGGAGATGGCGGATGCTTATACGTATGCCAGCGCAGTGAATGAGGCCTATACCAATGCAGGTAAATCTGCCCGGTATTCACAGAATGAGTTGGATGCTTATAAAAGTGGTAAATATCCATATTTATATCCGAATGTAAACTGGGCTGATGAGGTCTTCCGCGATCAGGGAACATCGGATATTGCGACTCTGAGTTTTCGTGGTGGTTCTACCAAGATGCGCTATTTCACTTTATTGAACTTACAGAATAATCGTGGTTTTATCAAGAATACGGATATGAATGACGGCTATTCTACTCAGAACAAATACTCAAGGGCTAATTTCCGTACTAATCTGGATATTGACTTGAGTCCTAAGACCCGGATGCAGGCTAATATTATGGGAGTGTTGAATGAATTCAGCCGTCCTGGTTTAGGTAGTGACAATTTGATGCAGAAGATTGTATCAGTACCGTCGGCAGCTTTCCCTATCAAAACAGAAGATGGACTATGGGGTGGTAATTCTACTTGGGACGGTTATAGCAATCCAGTTGCTTTGACGCAAGGACGTGGCTATTCTAAAGGACATACTCGTGCTTTGTATGCTGACATGATGCTGCGCCAGGACTTATCGTCTATCACTAAGGGCTTGGGGGCTTCTGCCCGCATGGGATATGACAATATCGCCTCTTATTGGGAAAACTATACAGTGAACTATAAATACGGAATGAAATCTGTGTCGAGCTGGACGAACGGAGAACCAGCAGGATTTACAGACTTTACAGGAGGATCGGTGAGTAGCGTATCCGGTGATAATGCCAAACTTGACTGGCAATACCGTTCATTTAATTTTCAGATGAATGTGGACTGGTCACGACGTTTTGGAAACCATGATATTTATACTATGTTACTGTATACCTATAAATATGATAACAGTAATGGTACAAATACCACTTTGTATACTCAGAATGCCGGTTGGTATGCCCACTACGGATACAACAACCGCTATTTCGCAGATTTCACATTGATGAGTTCTGCTTCTAACAGACTGGATCCGGATAGTCGTTGGGGACTGGCTCCTACAATCGGTCTGGCATGGGTTATCTCGAATGAGAATTTCATGAAAAACCAGAGCCTCATAGATTTTATGAAACTACGTGCTTCATTCGGTATCATACAGACGGATAACATACCGTCTAACGGTTATTGGTATACAACGATGGTAGGAGGTAGCAGTTATCCCATAGAAGATGATTTTACAGGTGAAGGCGGTTGGACGGAAGGAACGCTCTCCTCTTTGAATGGAACTACCGAGAAAGCGTACAAGTATAATCTGGGACTGGATATGTCTCTTTTGAAAGGATTGAATCTGACAGTAGATGGCTTTTACGAAAGACGTTCGGATATCTGGGTTAGTTCTGCCGGTCAGACTTCTTCGGTATTGGGTGCGACAAGCTCTTATGTGAATGCCGGTATCGTTGATAGCTGGGGTACAGAGATTGGTTTGGACTATACTAAGAAAATCGGAAATTTCCAGCTTCGTGCAGGAGGTACATTCTCGTATAGCCGTAGCAAGATTATTGAAATGATGGAGTCACCGCAGGCTTATGATTACTTGTGCTCTACCGGTAAACCTGTAGGACAGATTTTCGGGTTGCAGGCAACAGGCTACTTTATGGACGATGCAGATGTAGCAAACAGCATTCCACAACAGTTTGGACCTGTAAGAGCCGGTGATATTAAATATAAGGATGTCAATGGCGATAATACGATTAATGATAATGATTATGTTCCAATGGGATATAACTCTACTTGTCCGGAAATTTATTATGGATTCAATGTCGGATTAGAATGGAAAGGTTTAGGCTTTAATGCTTCTTTTCAAGGAGTGGGTAACTATACAGCCTATTTGTCTTCCAATTTGTATGTTCCGTTGATTGATAACACCAATATCTCTCAATACTCTTATAATAACCGATGGACACCGGAAACTCCCAATGCCCGTTTTCCGCGTTTGACTACGGAAACTGTTGATAATAACTTGAAAACAAGTTCTGTATGGTTGGCTGACCGCTCTTTCCTGAAATTGCGTAATTGCGAGATTTATTATAAACTTCCCTCTTCCTGGTTGAGTAAGATTAAGATGAAAAATGCGAAAGTATATGTTAGAGGAGTTGACTTGTTCAGCATTGATAGTATTGACTTGACCGATCCGGAAGCTATGGGAAATAACGTTTATCCAGCTACTCGTTCCGTACATGTCGGTTTGTCAATAGGGCTTTAAAAAGAACTTTAAATCTTGAACTTTTAAAACTTACAACGATATGAAATTAAAGAATATATGTCTTGGTATAGTTTGTGTGGCGGCTTTGTCAGCATGTGCTGATAAGATGGACTATCACGAATATACGACTTATGATAAAGAATATGTTTTTTCTGACTTTAGCCGTACTGCCGGATTCGTGAATAATATCTATTCTTATCTGGATTCTGATTTGCCAGGTCTTACATCTCTGGCGTCTGCTTGCGATGAGGCTGAAATGGCTCTTACTTATTCTTCGGTGCTGGATTATACAAATGGCAATTGGAGTGCTTTGAACCCAAAATCGTTATGGGGATATTATTACGCTATCCGTGAAGCCAACTATTTCCTGAAAGAGGGAAAAGATTTGGATTTTTATGATTTACGTTTTAAGGAGGATTATCAGTCGCAGATGAATCGGTACAACCGCTATCAGTATGAAGTTCGCTTGTTGCGTGCTTACTATTATTTCTTGTTGGTTCGTGCCTATGGAGATGTTCCTTTCACAACAGAGGTGCTCACTGAAGCAGAAGCTAATTCTATCACCCGTACTTCTGCTTCTGAAATATTTGATTTTATCGTGAAAGAATGTAATCTGGTAGCTCCTGAACTTCCGATAACATATTCAGGGCTGGAAGACGATGCTGCCGGTGGTACTAGCAATCCGGAAACTGGACGTGTGACACGTGGAGTAGCTTTGGCTCTAAAAGCTCGGACTTTGCTTTATCGTGCCAGTAAATTATTCAATGAAAACGAGGATAAGTCATTATGGAAAGAAGCTGCGTCAGCTACTAAGGATGTGATAGACTATTGTGGTGAGAACGGAATTACTTTGGGAGCATATACGGCTTTGTGGGGAACTGATAACTATAAGGCTGCAGAAGTAATATTTGCACGTCGTGTTGGAGATACTAATAGTCCCGAATATTATAATTTCCCGATTGGTATGGAGAATGCTAATTCTGGAAATTGCCCGACACAAACATTAGTGGATGCCTATGAAATGCAGGATGGCAGCGAACCCGATCCAAACAATCCGTATGATGGAAGAGATCCGCGTTTGGGAATGACTATTGCTGTTAACGGTGATGAATGGCCTGATGCGAATCCTTATCCTTTGGAAACTTATTATGGAGGAAGAAACGGGCAACCGACTTCATATGCCACTCCGACCAGTTATTATCTGAAGAAATACTTGGATAGTTCTATTGATATCAGTGATAGCGAAAGTACCGGCGGCAAGCGTCATAGTTGGGTCACATTCCGTTTAGGAGAATTCTATCTGAATTATGCAGAAGCACTGTTTAAATATTTGGGTTCTGCAGATGCCACATCCGATGATTTTACGATGTCGGCACGGGAGGCTGTCAACAAAATACGTAAACGTTCGGGAGTGAACATGCCTGAATTCCCAGAGGGAATGAGTAGTAGTGCTTTTTGGACTCGTTATAAAAATGAACGAATGGTGGAACTGGCATTTGAAGGTCATCGTTTCTGGGATATCCGTCGTTGGAAAGAGGGAGGGCTTACGAGTATCTCTCGTATGTCAATTACGCTGAATAACAGTGAATCCCTGACTTACACTAAAACAACCAAATCCCTGGTTTGGGATGATAAAATGTATTTCTATCCGATACCTGACTCGGAAATCCGAAAGAATACTAATCTGACTCAAAATCCAGGCTGGTAAGAGAACATCTGTGTTTAATTCATAAAAAAGAGAAACTATGAAATTGAATTTTAACTATATAATTGCAGCCGGTTTACTTGTTTGTATGACGGGATGTGATGATAAACTTGAAACCTTTGAGGTAGTGGGAAACACGGCTGCTCCTATTGCTATTGACCCGTCAACTGTCAATACGGAAGCCTTGGCCGGACAGATAAATCTTTCTTGGACACCTACTGAAGGGGCTTATGAGTATCTCCAGATAAAGTATTATGATCCTTTGCAAAAAAAGGATGTCTATCTGGTTGCTTCCAATGGGACATCTGAAATGCTGATAGATGATACCCGTGCACGTTTCGGTGATTATTCGTTCTTTTTTCAGACTTTTAATGCGGCTAATCAGGGAAGCACGGTGACGGAGGTAAAAGCGGTTTCGGGAGCTGCTCCGTCTGTGTATACGGAAGTATCCCGCACGAAAGTAGTCTTGACCGTAGAGCAACTTTCTTGCAATTATCCCGATGCTTCCGAAGGAATCTATAAATATTTGATAGATGGCGACACAGGATCAACCTCTTTTTTTCACACCAACTGGCATAGTCCGCAATCGCCGTTACCTCATTATATACAAATAGATTTTAAGGAGGAACATGAAAACTTTGCGTTTGAGTATTATACTCGTGATACCAGTAATTCGGATGGCTATCCCACATCTGCGGAATTTCAGATTAGCAGTGATGGAGAACAATGGGAGACGGTCGCTGCTTTAACCGGATTACCTACTGTACGTAAAACGAAATATTCTTCTGAATTTGTGATGCCGGGTAAGAAGTTCAAGTATTTCCGTTTCAATGTTACGGCAAGCTCGCAGAGTAAGAACTACTTTCACCTGGGTGAGATGATTTTTTATGATGCGGAGGTTGATATTTATGATCCTGAAACTGTTTCTTTGGATTAATTTAAAATAAAACGTAAAGATGAAAAAGAGTAAGATATGGATAGTTGCCTGTATGGTGGCGGCTATCGTCGGTGGACTGTATGGTTGTGACGATGATAAGGATTTCAGTTACAAAGGTGATTTGGACTTGAATCTGCTGGGACTGAAGCAAGCGCGGGAAATATGGGATGGTAGTCAGTGTAATGTGAAGACTAGTTTTGATTCGGATTCCGTTGTCAATGATTTCTCGTATGATTTGAGCCTTGCCCTATATCAGAATAGGAAAGCGGAAAAAAACGCCGTAGTGGAATTGACGGTAGATGTGGATACATTGACTAAAGCAATAGCCCGGGTGGACGAAGGGGGAATCTATACTGTATACGCGAATGCGGAGCTTTTACCCGAAGATTATTATATTCTTTCGTCGGATAAGATGGAGTTGGTTTCCGGAAAAACAGAATCTGATGAAGTAGACCTGGTTGTTCATTTAGCAGATCTGAATACGTTGGTAAACGAACGTAAGGCGAGTGCTAACTTTGTGTTACCGTTGAGAATCAAGAACTCATCCTCATATACGATTAATGAGAAGACAAATATATTAATGTTCTTTTTTACAGTAACGTATGTGGAAGAGGAAGAAGCACCTACAGGGCCTGAATACGAACCGGATACAGAAGGTGTGTCGGATGACCATGAATTGGATGGAGGATATAAGTTGTTATGGCATGATGAATTTAATGGTACTGGTGCTCCTAATACTGATATGTGGCGTTTTGAAGAGGGATTCCAGCGTAATGAAGAAGATCAGTGGTATCAGTCTGGCAATGCGGAGATGAATAAAGGGGCATTGGTGATTACTGCTAAAAAGGAACGTGTGAAGAATCCTAATTATAACCCGAGCGCAACAGGTGGAAATGCATGGAAGCAGACTCGTGAATATGCCGAGTATACATCTTCTTGTATAGTAGCAAAAAGCGATTATGTTTTTAAATATGGAAGAGTATTGGTACGTGCTAAGATTCCAGTAGAACAGGGCGGCTGGCCTGCTATTTGGTCCACAGGCAATTGGTATGAGTGGCCGTTGGGTGGTGAAATCGATATATTGGAGTTTTACAAAGAGAAGATTCATGCTAACTTGTGCTGGGGAGGTTCTTCTCGCTGGAATGGTACTTGGAACTCTAAGAATTATTCTATTTCAGATTTTACTTCCGCAGATCCAGAGTGGGCAAATAAGTACCATATCTGGCGGATGGACTGGGATGAGGAATATATCCGTATTTATTTGGATGACAAACTGCTGAATCAGACGGATCTAAGTACAACGGTTAATAAAGGTGATCACGGTGCAGGAGATGGTGGATCTATTAATCCCTATTCAAATAATTTTGATGGGTTTGGTCAACTTCTAATGTTGAATCTTGCTATTGGTGGTATTAATGCAACACCTATTGAAGCAACATTCCCATTGGAATATTGTGTTGATTATGTTCGGATTTATCAGAAATAGTAATAATGTGTTTACTTAAAAACGAATAAATAATATATGATTTCAGTTATCCCGTATTATGAGGTTCTTTTTTCAGGGACTTAGGATAATACGGGATATATCTGTTATAGGGCTGATATCTTATCATTTATTTGTGGAGGGAATATATTTAACGATGAAAAACATATTATTATGCTGAAACAATATTATAAAGAAATACTCCTGTCCTTACTTCTTGCTTCAGGCATGTTGTCTGACATTTCGGCACAAGAGTGGAAATTGGTGTGGAGTGATGAATTTAACACAGAAGGAATCTTGGATTCTTCCATGTGGAATTTCGAAGAGGGCTTTGCCCGTAATGAAGAGGCGCAATGGTACCAGCCGGACAATGCTATCTGCAGAGATGGTATGTTGATTATTGAGGCTCGGAAAGAAAAAGGACGGAAGAATCCTTTATATGTAGCCGGTAGCAATGATTGGCGTAAGAAACGAGAGTTGGTGGAGTATACTTCTTCATCTGTCAATACGGCTGGGAAAAAGGAATTCCTATATGGACGTTTTGAGATAAAAGCGCGTATACCCGTGGCAAAAGGTGCATGGCCGGCTATTTGGACATTAGGTAGTGGCATGGATTGGCCCTCGTGCGGTGAGATAGATATCATGGAGTATTACCAGATTAAAGGAATTCCTCATATTCTGGCTAATGCCGCATGGGGAACAGACCGGGAATGGCATGCAAAGTGGAATAGTAAGGCTACCCCTTATTCACATTTCACGGATAAAGATCCCGATTGGGCTTCTAAATTTCATATTTGGCGGATGGACTGGGATGAAGAAGCGATCAAACTGTATCTGGATGATGAACTATTGAATGAGATTCCATTAAAAAGTACAGTGAACGGAAGTCTTGGAAAAGGGACGAATCCTTTCACAAAGCCACAGTATCTCTTACTGAATTTAGCTGTCGGTGGTATCAATGGAGGTCCGATTGATGATGATGCCTTGCCTATGAAATACGAGATTGACTATGTGCGGGTTTATCAGAAAGAAAAGAGCATCGCTTCGGGGCGGGTGTGGAGAGATACTGACGGAAATATAATCAATGCACATGGTGGTGGAATCCTTTGTTATGAAGGAACGTATTATTGGTTTGGAGAACATCGTCCGGCTTCAGGTTTTGTCACAGAGAAAGGTATAAACTGTTATTCCTCGGTTGATTTATTGCATTGGAAGTATGAGGGTGTGTCTTTGGCAGTATCAGAAGAAGCGGGGAGTGATATTGAGAGGGGCTGTATTATGGAACGTCCCAAAGTGGTTTATAATGAAAAGACGGGGAAATTTGTGATGTGGCTTCATCTTGAGTTGAAAGGAGAGGGATATGGGCCATCACGTACGGCTGTTGCTGTAAGTGATTCACCGGTCGGCCCCTTTCGTTTTATCCGTTCCGGCCGTGTGAATCCGGGAGTTTATCCATTGAATATGTCGAAGAAAGAGCGGAAACTCAAGTGGGACTTTACTAAATATAAGGAATGGTGGACCCCGGAATGGTATGGTGCAATAGAAAAAGGACTGTTTGTTCAACGGGATTTGAATGGAGGACAGATGTCACGGGATATGACTTTATTTGTAGATGAGGATAAAAAGGCTTACCATATTTGTTCTTCGGAAGATAATCTGACTTTGCATATTGCTGAATTGACTGATGACTACCTGAATCATACAGGCAAATATATTCGTATTTTTCCCGGTGGACACAATGAGGCGCCGGCTATTTTTAAGAAAGATGGAGTTTATTGGATGATAACTTCCGGTTGTACGGGATGGGAACCCAATGAAGCCCGGTTATTGACTGCTACTTCCATCTTGGGTGAATGGAAACAGCTTTCTAATCCATGTGTAGGAGAAAAATCGAATATAACTTTCGGAGGACAGAGTACCTATATACTTTCTTTGCCGGAGAAAGAGCAATTTGTTTTTATGGCAGATATGTGGAATCCGCAAAGTTTGGAAGATTCGCGTTATATCTGGTTACCGATTCAGTTTGATAAAACAGGTATTCCTTTTATTGAATGGACCGATAGGTGGAAACCGAATTAATATCGTATAATATAGTGATACTTGACCAGTCAGTGGAAAGAATGTCCCCAAAGTAATACTTTTCATGAAAATTGGTCTTTTTGTATCCCTTTTTTGACACAAAATTGAACTTCCCTTTTTAGTGTATTGAGTATCTTTGTAAACGAGAAATTTTATTTAATATCATGAACTTGAATAGACATTATTTACTGCTGTTGTTAATGGTAATCTTGTTGACTCCGTCACAGGACCTATCCGCTAAGAAGAAAAAACAAGTAAAAGAACCGACCGACCGCGAACTGTGGGCGGGAGTATTATATCGAATGGCTGAACCCGTGCTTAGTAATATGAGTGAGGGCAAGTTGCAACAGAATATGTTGGTAGAGTTGAGTCCGACATGGGATGGACGAAATAAGAATGTCACTTATATGGAGTGCTTCGGGCGTTTGATGGCAGGACTGGCTCCCTGGATTTCATTGCCGGATGATGATACGGCAGAAGGTGTCCAGCGTAAACAGTTGCGCGAATGGGCGTTAAAGAGTTATGCGCAGGCTGTAGATCCGGAAAGTCCCGATTATTTGTTGTGGAGAAAAGAAGGGCAGACGTTAGTGGATGCAGCCTATATTGCAGAAAGTTTCATAAGAGGATATGATGCCTTGTGGGTTCCGCTGGACAGTGTGACAAAACAACGTTATATTACTGAATTTACACAACTTCGCCGGGTAGACCCTCCTTATACTAACTGGTTGTTATTCTCTGCCACAGTGGAATCTTTCCTGCGTAAGGCTGGTGCACCGAGTGATACTTATCGCATTGCTTCGGCTCTACGTAAAGTGGAAGAATGGTATGTGGGAGATGGCTGGTATTCGGACGGTCCGGATTTTGCTTTTGACTATTATAATAGTTTCGTTTTACACCCTATGTATATAGAACCGTTGGAAATCATGACAAATGCCGGTAAGAACAAAGTCTGGAATATGCCGGACTGCGATTATAATCGTGCAGTCAAACGGATGCAACGCTTTGGAATGATTTTAGAGCGGTTTATTTCTCCGGAAGGTACGCTCCCAGTATTCGGGCGTTCTATCACGTACCGTACAGGAACTTTACAACCTTTAGCATTACTGGCATGGAGAGAGTGGCTCCCTAAAGAATTACCAAATGGACAAGTACGTGCAGCTATGACGGCAGTTATCAAACGAATGTTCAGTGATAATCATAATTTCAATGAAAAAGGATTCCTGACTTTAGGATTCAATGGTAAGCAGCCGAATATATCAGACTGGTACACGAATAATGGTAGCTTATATATGGCTTCACTCGCATTCCTCCCATTGGGACTTCCGGCAGAACATCCATTCTGGACTTCACCTGCCGAGGATTGGACAAGTAAGAAAGCCTGGGAGGGGAAAGATTTCCCGAAAGATCATGCTGTTCATTAAGATGGACTAACTAATAAAGATTTATATATGACTAGACTATTATTATTTATTGTAGTTTGTCTTGGCTTGCTGTCGATGCCGGTACAAGCCCAGAAAAACGCTGCATTTATCCCCGGAGAAGTTTGGAAAGATACGGACGGGAATCCGATCAATGCCCATGGTGGTGGACTTCTATATCATAACGGCACTTACTATTGGTATGGCGAATACAAGAAAGGGAAAACCATTTTGCCTGACTGGGCTACGTGGGAGTGTTATCGTACGGATGTGACCGGAGTAGGTTGTTACTCTTCTAAAGACTTGCTGAATTGGAAATTTGAGGGTATTGTACTTCCGGCAGTTAAAGACGATCCGAATCATGACCTGCACCCCTCCAAAGTATTGGAACGTCCGAAAGTGGTTTATAATAAGAATACGGGCAAATTTGTAATGTGGGCCCATGTGGAAAGTGCTGATTACAGTAAGGCTTGTGCCGGAGTGGCAGTTTCCGATTCTCCTGTCGGTCCGTTCGTTTATCAGGGAAGCTTTCGTCCGAACAATGCGATGAGCCGCGATCAGACTGTTTTTGTGGATGATGATGGACGTGCTTATCAGTTTTATTCTTCAGAAAATAATGAAACGATGTATATCAGCCTTCTGACTGATGATTATCTGAAACCGAGCGGACGTTTTACACGCAATTTCGTAAAAGAATCGAGAGAGGCTCCGGCAGTATTTAAATATAATGGTAAATATTATATGTTAAGCTCCGGTTGTACTGGCTGGGATCCTAATATAGCCGAGATCGCAGTAGCCGATTCTATTATGGGAACATGGAAGACAATCGGAAACCCTTGTACGGGACCGGATGCGGATAAAACGTTTTATGCCCAGAGTACTTATGTCCAGCCCGTTGTCGGAAAGAAGGATGCATATATTGCCATGTTCGACCGTTGGAAGAAGAAGGATTTGGAAGATTCCCGTTATGTATGGCTGCCTGTGTTGGTAAAAGATGGGAAAATAACTATCCCTTGGCATGAAAAATGGAACCTTTCTATCTTTGACAAATAAAAAATAAATATGAAACGGATACTGCTACTACTTTGCGGAATAATGCTCGTTCCCGTTATTGCCTGTTCCCAGCATTTGGTTGAAGTGGGAAAGGGGTATAGCTGTACTTCGGTCAATACGACGGTCTTTCGGAATAATTCGCTGGTTACACACGGTGATGAACAATATATCAGTTATTACGATAACGATGGCTATCTGGTACTTGGAAAGCGGAAACTGGATTCGGAACAATGGACATTACATCGCACCCAATATCAGGGAAATGTGAAGGATGCTCATAATATAATTAGTATGATGATAGATGGAGAAGGATACATACACGTATCTTTTGACCATCACGGACATCCATTGAATTACTGCCGGAGCATTGCTCCCGGTTCTTTGGAACTGGGGGATAAAATGCCCATGACCGGAGTTGACGAAGCAAATGTCACCTATCCGGAGTTCTATCCTTTATCCGGAGGAGATTTATTGTTTGTTTACCGCTCCGGTTCTTCGGGTCGTGGAAATCTAGTAATGAACCGTTATTCGCTGAAAGAACACAAATGGACTCGTGTGCAGGATATACTGATCGACGGGGAAAATAAACGGAATGCCTATTGGCAGTTATATGTTGATGAGAAAGGGACGATTCATCTTTCATGGGTATGGCGCGAGACCTGGCATGTGGAAACAAACCATGATATTTGTTATGCCCGTTCTTTTGATAATGGGGTAACTTGGTATAAGACGAGTGGAGAACGATATGAACTCCCAATCAAATTGTCCAATGCGGAGTATGCTTGTCGTTTACCTCAAAACTGTGAGTTGATTAATCAGACGAGTATGAGTGCCGATGCGGGAGGAAATCCGTATATAGCTACTTATTGGCGGGAATCCGATAGTGATGTTCCTCAATACCGCATCGTCTGGAATGACGGGAAGGTGTGGCATCAACGGCAGATAACCGATCGCCAGACACCTTTTACCTTGAAGGGCGGAGGTACGAAAATGATCCCTATTGCCCGTCCGCGTATTGTGGTAGAGGGTGGAGAAGTCTTTTATATTTTCCGTGACGAAGAACGGGGAAGCCGTGTGTCGATGGCACATGCGACTGATGTGGGTACCAGTAAGTGGACGATAACGGATCTGACGGATTTTTCGGTGGGTGCCTGGGAACCCTCTCATGATACGGAACTTTGGAAAAAGCAGCGGAAACTGCATCTCTTTGTACAACACACCCGTCAGGGAGACGGTGAACGCACAGCGGAAATTGAGCCTCAAATGATATATGTATTGGAAACGAATATGGATACAAATAAATAAAGATATGAAGAAACTATATGCAACTCTTTTTTCTGCACTCTTTCTAGGCGGTGCAATCTGTGCAAGTTGTACGGATAAGAAGGATACTTCTGCTGAAGAAGTGATAAACACCATTCATAAAGTGAATAATTATTGGCAGACGAATCATCCGGAACACGGACGTTCTTTTTGGGATAATGCCGCCTATCACACCGGAAATATGGAAGCTTATTTTTTGACTAAGCAGCCGGAGTACTTGGAATACTCGAAAGCCTGGGCGGAACATAATGAATGGAAAGGGGCAAAATCAGATCATAAGGAAAACTGGAAGTACAGTTACGGTGAAAGTGATGATTATGTGCTTTTCGGTGACTATCAGATTTGTTTTCAGACATATGCCGATCTCTATAATCTGGAACCGGATACACAGAAAATAGCCCGTGCCCGCGAAGTGATGGAATATCAGATGAGTACCCCCAATCATGATTATTGGTGGTGGGCAGATGGCTTATATATGGTCATGCCGGTCATGACAAAGCTGTATAACATTACTAAGAATCCGCTCTATTTGGAGAAACTGCATGAATACCTCGCCTATGCTGATAGTATTATGTATGATGAAGAGGCCGGACTTTATTATCGGGATGGAAAATACGTGTATCCTAAACACAAGAGTGTGAACGGCAAAAAGGATTTCTGGGCACGTGGAGACGGCTGGGTATTGGCCGGATTGGCAAAAGTCTTGAAAGAACTTCCTGAAACAGATAAGTATCGTCCGGAATATATAGATCGTTTCCGTACCCTGGCTAAGTCGGTTGCTGCTTGTCAACAGCCGGAAGGTTACTGGACACGCAGTATGCTCGATCCGCTGCATGCACCGGGACCGGAAACCAGTGGAACGGCTTTCTTTACCTATGGTTTACAATGGGGAATCAATAACGGTTTCCTGGATGCTGCAGAATATCAGCCGGTGGTTGAAAAAGCATGGAAATATCTCTCAACAGTTGCTTTGCAGCCTGATGGCAAGATTGGTTATGTGCAACCGATTGGTGAGAAAGCGATACCCGGTCAGGTGGTAGACGCAAACTCAACTTCGAATTTTGGAGTAGGTGCGTTTCTATTGGCAGCCTGCGAACGGGTTCGTTATTTGAATAAATAAATACAGGCACGGATTACACGGGTTTCACAGCTCTTAGAGGCATGCCTTAATATAAGTCAACAGTGTAATCCGTGTAATCCGTGCCTAAAATTTAATTCAGCATCAAGCTCATATATGGCTTTAACGGCTGAAGTATTCTATTGGTTAATTCGCTA
>ERZ838827.673-NODE-673-length-36616-cov-4.949919_pt1 | contig 36616 bp, 45 predicted proteins | sample MGYA00519881_ERZ838827 | MGnify/ENA primary metagenome ERZ838827 (study PRJEB31850, sample SAMEA3708842) | human gut metagenome | biome: human gut; feature: human-associated habitat; material: faeces | place: China | collected 2014 ...
GCGATCCATCCGCGCATCTAAAGTTACGCGGTTTTCTCGCCAATATTTTATAAAACCAACTTGGTCAAATGTCTCCCATTGACTGAGCAACAAAAATTGCGATATCCCAATAGAAAGGAAATTGATAGTTGTTTTGAACACTTGATTAGTGAAATTCGTACAATGTCTCCTAAAATCGTTTTTTTGTTGGGAGAAAAGGTGTATTCATCAGTGGGAAAACATTTGAAAATTAAATTTGAGAAATGGGATGAATTTGAATATCATTATAAAGAATACGAAGGGACATACTATGTGCCTATTCATCATCCATCATATATATATGTTTATAAAAGAAAACGGATGGAAGAGTATGTAGAAAGTGTGAAAAGAATAATAAGCGAATTGTTATAGTAGTATGGATATATTTCCTCCTACGACCACAACGCTAAAAACGGCAGTGGGGTTACACATTTAATGATTCTATCAGTCAATTTGAAGGAAGATCACAGTTAAATTTCGAATTTTGGAATTATAGTTTAAAGTTAGATGAATTTATTAAGCAGAGTCCGGTCGTGACATCGGTTTGTCCTGGTTAAAAACCGGATAGGCAAGAGACTGGATTCTGCTTTTCCAATTTAGCCAGATTTGGGGCAGAACGCGGATGCGCCTGTTCAGAAAAAATCAGTCAAATGTGAATCCGCCATAATAAAAACAAGAAAGGAACAGAAGGGAGACTTTATTATGCGGCATGATGTTTACGACCATGAAGGGAACTGCCATTCCACATTTGCAGGCATGTGCAGGAAATACAGGATTAAACCTGCACTGGTCCTGGCCAGACTGGATCGGGGCTGGTGCCTGGCAGACGCTCTTACAAAGCCGGCAAGGGAAAACCCGAAGCCATGTCAAGATTTCAATGGTAAATGGTACCTGTCCCATAAGGATATGTGCGAGGCTTACGGGATCAGCTACCGGATGTATCACAAGCGGATCATGCGGGGGTGGAACCAGAAAGATGCACTTACTAAGAACCGTGTGCTGATCCCAAATCCGAATGGCCGGAAACCGATCCCATGCAGTGATCTGGAAGGGAACCAGTTTGAATCCGTAAAAGACATGAAAAAAGCCCATAACATTGGAACCACGACCTTTTACCACCGGGTTTCCAATAAGGGCATGGATTATGCCCATGCGGCATCCACGAAAATCAATGGGGGGCCATGCACGGACCATAAGGGCAATGTGTTCAAAAATAAGAAAGAAATGTGCAAAGCGTATCATATAGCGCCAAGCACCTTTTATACAAGGCTGCGGTCAGGGCTTTCCTTAGAAGAAGCTTTGACACAAGAAAAGTACCACTATCAATTCATGCAGGGGAGGTAGATTTATGGATCGATCAAAAGCAATGCAGGGTCTGGCATCGCTGGCTATGGCAGCAAGTACAAGAACCAAGCAGGTATTCGGGATGCCATACAGACAGCACTTATCTGAAAATGTCCAAATGACGGAACGTCTGGCAGAAAAATGTATGGAAAAGGGATCTATCATCAAACTGATCGCACCCTGCGGAGCAGGGAAAACCCATCTGGTACTTTGCGAACTGGCAAAACGTCTGGAAGACCAGCGCCAGATAATCTTATTAAATCCAAACAAAATTCAAACGGAGCAGAATGCTATTTATGGCTTTGTGAACAAAAGTGGGGTTTACAGAAGTACAGAAGTGGTTGTAGGAGGAAAAGGAGAATTCTCTTTTGATAAGAAATTTGGAATCTCTTCCGTATATGACAGCATCGCAAGGCTGTACCGTCCGGACTATCAAGGAGTGATCCGGGATGGCGCACTTTCTGATACGGTCCTCGTTATTGATGAAGTACACCAATTGTTCTCAGCCAAAGATTATAGAGGACGGTGCGTTACCATACTGGAACACATGATCCAGAAAGTAGTTGAAGCAGGAGGTAGTGTCCTGTACATCACGGGTACTCCAAGAAAGATCGAAGGACGGCCAGCGGATTATATTTTCAATGGGATCCATATTGACGAAACCGGAACCCCCATTCCCAGACTGGACACAGGCAGGATCCGGCTCGTCCGTAATACTTCCCACACCTATAATATGGCGGATTGCGTTTTCAGTGTAACAACAGCCCTGATCCGTCAAGGAAAAATACCTTTAATCCGCCTGAACGACAAAAGAAAAATCCTGTCCTTGTCATCCATGCTCAGGCAGCAGGGATACACCTGCCTTACCTTAACGTCAAATGACAAGGATTATTACATTGATAAAGACCGCCATGTTATCGTATATGATTCCATGGTCTACCAGAATATTCTGGAAAAAGCGGCCCTTCCGGCAGCAGACTGCTATATTGTCACGTCCGTAATGGAAGTAGGGACTTCTATCCGCCAGATCATGGATTTTGACGGGCAGATGCATGTCCCGGACAATCTGGTACCGGTATATGTGTGCCGGAACCCGGATGACTGCGATCTGGATGACATGCAGCAGTTTTTTGCCCGTCCGCGCTTCCATACACCGGAATGTGTGATCTACATGAATAAACTGGATAACCGGAACCATGCCGTTTCACATATGCCAGATCCGGAAGAGGAGATCCTGCGTGTGTACGAGAACGCATACCTGACGATGGAAGGCCTATGCCGGGCAGGAGCAGGCAGAGAAAGCATGCCGGACATACATGGAAACCAGGAAGGGATGCAAGGAATTGCCCGGGGGATTAACGGGCGTCTGGAAGAAAATTACGCAAACATACGGGCATACGGATGGAAGAAATATTATGCCTGTATGTATTATTATCCGGAATACGCAGAAGAAATGTTGAAAAGGGAATTTAAGATCCCGATCGAAATATGCGAACTTACTACATCGAGCATATCAGCTGCCCCCGCGGCGAAGGCTGCGATAGATCCGCAGCTGATATCATTGCTGCACAGCCTCGCCGGCAGTAATGATTTCATGGAGGCGCTCACAGAACCGGACGGTATCTACAACACTGATGAAATCAGGAAGGTCCGTAAAATGGAACATGGAATGTTGATGCTCCAGACCATCCGTTCCATCTTGCCTGGAAGGTCTTTTTCCTATCATGAAGCAGTAGAATTAGCAAAGGAAAGTATCACTGCAGACAAAACCTTATATGTGGCAAGCCGGCATATCCCGGGGAAAAAACTGCCGCTGAAAGAAGAAGTAGTCCATGGGTGTTTTCTGGCTATGGCGGACTGGAAAAACTACTATGCCGTGGCAAAATACATGGCAGCCCAGCGTTATGCTTATGGGAAAACCAGAGGCATACTGCCTGCTAAAGCCCGTAATCCGGTCAAACTTGAAAAAGACCAAGAGTTCTGTATCCGTTTTCTTGAAAACTCCGAATATTTCCAGGTGTTTTTAGACATGCTGGATGCTACAAACGGAACCCGGTCATGGAATTATATCTGCCATTTTGCGGCTACGAACCATCTGGACGCCTGCAGGCGGTATATCCGTATGGTTTATCATACGAGATGGAACCGGATGGAGGATAATTCTAGGGAACTGGAGCAGGCGACTGCATATAGAGAAATGATATCCGGAGCGGAATACATCTGTCTGCGCTACCCGGAACGGTATTTCTTTACCCAAGATGGAACTGGGAAAAAACTGTTTCCGGATGGGTTAAAAGGCAGGACAGTAACAATGGATGACTGCAGGCAGATTGCGGATCAGATGAAAAAAGCGGTAGCGTCTGTCTATTCAGGACGCAGCCGTATACATAGTTATACTGCAAAGGAAATTTTCCAGGCAATCTATTTGATCTGGCGTGTCCGTTCCAGCCATGGAAAATGGAGAGACAGGAATGGTCAGCTTAAGTTTGTAGTAGAAGATTTAAGAAAACGCGAAACCGGGCTTCCAGAAGAATTCTTTTCCGATGAGCGTGCAGCAGAAGAAATAGACGGCATCCTGTTTGACGGGAACCGCCCTACGCTGGATCCAATTACGATTCATGAATTTGAACCCGTGATCCGTAAAAGGATTGCCGCAGCGGCAGGCTCTAAAGCGGCGGCTTCCGTTACCAGAGAAATCACAAAAGCGGTCTGCCAGAATATATACCAAAAAGGGGACGCTTTATTCCTGATTCGGTCAGCAAGAATGGATGAGCACAAAGAGCCAATCCCCATTGCTGCCAGAAACCGTATATTGACCGGCACAGAGAGCCAGCTTCCTATCGGCATAGTTTCGAAGGTATATTATCTCTGTGGAATCACACCCTGCCTGACCGCCTGATTTATTTTTAAAACAGAATAAGAAGCTTTTTAAAACCTGGCCATATAAGGGCAGGCTGTTTGCCATGTAAAAATTAGATCCAGAACACGCCTGTACGGCATATCATGTTGGGGATTGATCCCTAAAAAGATGCCACAGTGGCTTTTTTTACGAAAAACAATGTAGATATGCTGTTTGAAAGGAAACCTTCCGTAGACCCAGCACGAAACTGGGTTATATTAAACCGAACCCCTATACTTGTACCAGGCTGGAAATGCCCGTAAACCAAAGGCTTCCGGCCATGCCGTGTCCGGAATCAGCCCGTACCTGTTATACACAGCTGGCTAAGGCATGGACGGGTGAGCCTGCCCGTATCAGCTCACTTCCCGCAATATGGCTTTGCCTGCCTGATGCCTGCTTATGCCAGCATACTGCCTTTACACAGCAGCCCATCCTTCCATAAAAATCACCTGCTCTGGTATCATGGCTTACGAGCATATCTGTATCCTGCCGCCAGATACAGGGGATATGGAAGGGAAGTATTCACAGTGCCTCACTTAGTATCCATCCCACTGCTTGCATCCCTCCTCCAGGTAAGGGAATTTTTTAAGAAAGAGGGATTTATATGACTGTCTGCTCCCACACAAAAAATCCCTCCCATAAGTATTTCTTTTATGGGCCTGTAAAATGAAACCGGGCAGGATGAGAACTGTCTGGCAAATACCAAGGAGCCTCCGGCATCCATGCTCCGTGCCAGAACGGAATAAGCCGGCAGACCAATACCGTTGTCCGGAAGCCGGAAAAATCTTAACCCTCAGCGGGTTTACCCAGGCTTATTTAAGTACACCGCGAACCTGCCTAAAGTCCGGTTTGCCGTATCCGTACTGGGCTTGCCTGTATCTGGAATCGGTGTAGCCAGCTCTGAACCGGGCTTGCCACACGGATGGTTTCCTTATATGGTTCCGGAACGGGAACAAACGTTTTAATCCGCCATAATAATGATATGGGGCCGGAAACATCCGCGACGGTTCCATGGGAAACCCGGACAGAGTTTTTAAGAAAACTTCCGTTCCGGATAAGCGGATCAGGAAGGAGCGTATTGCGATTGAACGGCCTGAATCAACCAGAGATGACAGACATGGATCGGAGGGAGAACCAGAAATATGGCTGTGATCCGGATCCATACAAGGAAATTTCCGCACAGGATTATATGCTGAGGGAAATTATAGAGTATCCTATGTTGAAGCCGGAGGAAGAGTTGCACCTTGGAGCCATGCTGCGGGACGGAACCGATAAGGAGCGCAGGGATGCGATTGAAAAGCTGGTCTTATCAAACCGCCGCTATGTGGTTAAGATTGCACGGAAATATTCTTATGTATCAGGCATGCAGCTGGAAGACCTGATCCAGGAAGGAACGCTTGGTCTGGCAGAAGCTGCCAGGCGCTATGATGTACAGCATGGGAAATTCTGTACATATGCAACTTGGTGGATCAAGCAGTATATCCAGCGGAGCATTATGAACACAGGAAGTACCATCCGGTATCCTGTCCATATACAGGAAAAGTTGCTTGCATTGAAAAAACTCAGAAAGCAGGCTTCCATGGAAGGCCGTAGTGTGACGGAACAGGAAGTTACCGAATGTCTGGAACTTACCCTTGAAAATGCCAGGATCCTTATGGCAATCTCGCCTCAGACAGTCTCGCTGGACATGAAGGTGGGAGACAGCAAGGATGAACCAGATACCAGTCTTATAGACCTGATTGCGGATACAGAATCTGGTACGGTTGAGGAGAATGCAGAGCAATCTGAAATGCAAAATGCGATAAGGCAGGCTTTGGGCTGCCTAAGCTTCAGAGATCAGAAGATCATCCGGATGCGTTTCGGGCTGGATGGACAGGAACCCTGCACATTGGGGATCATTGCGAATGAAGTCGGGCTGACCAGGGAACGGGTCCGCCAGATCGTGGTAAAAAATCTGAAACTTCTCAGGCGGAAGCACGGGGAACTGAAATATTTTTTGTAGGAGGATTAGATCATGAGAAAATTATGGATTGTATGTATGGCTGCTTCCCTTTGTATGGGAGGATGTGCCGGGCAGAATACGGATGGACAGGATGAGGTCGATACCACTTCTGTATCTTTTATGGCAGAGGAAACAGCAGAATATATAGAACAGGGAGGGATTGTAATAGAAGAAGGGTTCAGATCTAATGAAGAATCTGCCACTGAAGAGACGGGGCAAACACAGGAAAACTTGTTACAGGAAGAAGCGGATATACCGCAGGAGGCAGAAATTCCAAACAACACAGCAGAGGAGACTGAATCCGCTGCACAGGAGGTTTCTCCGGAACCATTGAAAGGAGAAACGATCCATTACGGTCCAGACAGCCCGGAACTGACCGGCCCTTATCTGACGGAACCGATCATGCATTCCCAAAGCCCGTATACGAGGATCCGATGGTTTACGGACGAAGAGTGTCAGGCCCAGATCCAGTTTCCTTTTGTTCTTACAGATGAAATACGGAAAACAGGAATTACCCTGTATCCGGTATTCCTCCCGTAATCCTCCTTGGATTTTTAACAGAAAGGGGTAGTTTGGATGGCCTGGAGTACAATTAAAAATGGGAACGGGAATGTCCGTTTATCCCAAAGCAAAAATGGGCTTACTTCCAGAGCGAACGGCATTCTCTTTGAACATATGATTGAGAATGGCTGTGAGTGGTATGCAAGCCAGGGGATTGCCTGCATTGAAAAAACACCGGAACCCATGCGTCCAATCAGGCCGGCCGGAGAAAAACGGGACGGGCGTTTTATTGCGGTTTATACCAAGCAGGCACAGCCGGATTTCAAATGGGCATTAGCCGACGGGAGCTGTATTGTGTTTGATGCGAAAAGCACCATGGGCGATATCCTGCGTGACAGCGTCGTAACTGCTGCCCAGAAAGAGGCGTTTACCCGGTACGAGGCGATGGGAGCTAGATGCTATATCATTGCCACATTGGGATTTACGGATTTTTACCGTATCCCCTGGAACCGGTGGTCCTGTATGAAAGAATTGAACGGCCATAAATATTTCACAAGAAGCGACTTGGAACCATACCGGATCAAGTGTATCGCTGAAAAAGTTTTATTTTTAGAGGGGCTTCAACTTTGGGACTATTGTAGAGATGACACGACCCCTCTTAAATGAACCGGTTCTCCTGTAAAATGAACCTAAGAATCTGCAGAAATGTTTCGATTGCTAAATTTATTGCTGATTCTGTTTTCCATATTAAAGGAAACATGCTTGATGCAATATTTACAAGGAGGAGCAGTATGAATACAGGAAGCAGGATTCGGACGGTGCTGGCTGTATGTATCATGGCGCTTTCAACATCTCAGACCGTCTATGCAGGAGAAACAAAAAATGATATGTTATCTGAACTGTATGAAGCGGCAGTTACAGGAAATGAAGAAAAGCCGGTAACAGCTGGATGGTATCCGGTCAATGAATGGGGAACCAGATGGATGACTGAACTGAGAACGAATTATCTTTATGGTACATCCGTTAAGGGATTTTATGGATGGCGTAATGAAGAGGGGATGTTCCGGGTAGGGATTGAGTTGCTGGATGGACTCGATGCCTTCCGTCAGGAGAACCTGATATATAGCAGTAAAGTAAAGAAACTGGCATCATCTCAGGAAGGAAAGAGTGTAAAAGAGAAGGCTCGGTTCTTTCATGATTACCTGATCAATGCCTGTGAGTATGATAGCAGCCTTACCCATATGGATGCATATGATTGCCTGATCGGTGGCTCTGCAGTATGTAACGGATACGCAACTGCCTTTCATAACCTGATGGACGCATCAGGGGAAGAGTGCGAATACATTGCAGGACAGGCCGGCAACGGACTTCATGCGTGGAACCGTGTGCGGATCGAAGATGGATCTTGGCGCTATATTGATGTAACCTGGGATGACAGCCTTGGCACAGACCAATACTTTTTCATCACCAAGGAAGAGATGGAGGCTGACCATGTCCCAGAATATGCGATCCATGGAAGAACGGTCTCATTTCAGCCTGAATCCGCCTGGTAGAACATCTGAAAAGCAGCATTGGATTTATCTGATGCTGTTTTTTTTACTGGGATGCAGCGCCAACTTATTATTAGTATTATCTGCCATATTATGAATAAGACCGTCTGTTTCAAAATCAAATTCAGGAAGATACATACACAGCGCGGTTTATTTTACCAGCGAAAGGAGCACGGAGAACGATTATGATTATGACAGAAATGGAGTATGATTGGATCCTGGAAAGTTTGGATAAGATCCAAAGCTGCAGGAACCTGCCAAAGGAAGCCGGAAAGGAAACGGAGCGGATCAGGTATCTGCTGGCTGCGGGGCAGAAACGCGTGGAAACATCTATGGAATGCAATGGATGTGGCCATGACCGCGAAAATGGCAGCCGTAAAAGCAAAGAACGCACAAATGCTTTGACAGGGGCAGTTGCGCGGATCTTTCAAAGCATTGAGGCAGGAACAGAAGACGAGATCCCTGTTTCATTCTATACAAACGTATTCCAGGTTTTAAAACAAACCCTGGAAGGTACAGATGGAATGAATGATCTGGAGTCCATCCTACAGGATGCTCTTGACCTGTATCCGGAATATGAAGATGAAAAGAAGATGACAGATACGGATGAGGTCCCGGATAAAACGGCCGACGGCATTTCGCTTCCGAAGCAGGATAGACCGGGGATGAGCAGCATCATCAAACATTGGAATGAGTTGTCGGAAACAGTAGATAGCCTATATGAAGATCTTCAGTCTTTGGCAATGTCCCAGTCAGAAAAAGAACCTCTTTTCCGGCAGGGAAGAGAGGGTAGCACGCAAGATAATCTGACGGATCATTCTGATCTTTGGATTTTTAGTTAGGCAATTCCGTACGCAAAGGAGAATTATAATGAGAACGAAACCTAAAAAGGAACCTTTAAAGATTGCCGTATTTAACCAGAAAGGCGGTGTCGGAAAGACCACTACAGTATTCAATATGGCCGGCATTCTGGCTAAATCAGGTGCCCGTGTATTGGTAATTGATGCAGATGCACAGGGTAATTCCTCCCAGTCCCTTTTAATGGAAAACATGGCCGAATATGATACGGTCCATGGGGGGATCGGGCAGATGCTGAAAAACAGTCTGACGTTAAAAGACATAATTGCGGAACCGCAGGCAGTGAATGATGCCGTGATCAAAGCAAAGATCAGTATTCGTGATGGGTATCCGGCAAAATGGAGGGGGATTGATGTGATCCCAGCCAACAGCTTCCTGCAGGATATTAGGATCGAGGATCCGGAAGATGATGGGGACCATGATGCAATTTATGCAGTAAGGGATGCCGTGCGGATGCTAAAGCGTACACGGAAGAGGCCCTATGACTATGATTATATCCTGTTTGACCTTCCGCCGCATCTGGGCGAATTGACGCTCAGTGTGCTGATTGCGGCTGACTGTGTACTGGTTCCGGCTACCCCGGACAGTTACAGTTTAAACGGGTATGCGGAGCTGATGGATACGGTGACCAGTATCCAGGCAATGGGATTAAACCAGAATCTTGCAATTACCGGTGTATTTTTTACCATGATGCAGACGGTATCCCGTTATGACCGGGATATTTATCTGGATGTGCGGGAACAGCTGGGAGATGCGTTTATTGACATCCCTGTACGGCTTAACAGCAATGCAAAGCTTGCAGGGCACATTGGATGCCCGTTATGCTGGCTGAAACGTTCAGCAGGCATTACCAGGGATTATATCCTGTTAACGGAAGAAGTCTTAAGGCGTTGCGGCACCTTAAGACCGGGAGAGCATTTAAAGAACCTGGGAGACAGTATGGAATACGGCAGCCTTGCGGCACGCCTTACAGGCAGGGAGGAAAAAGCATGAGAGACATTCACAGCGGCAAGAACAGCACTTTAAAAATGATCGTTAACAAGCAGCAGGCAATGGAAGATTCCAAAATGCTGGATATGGACTGCCTTCTGGAGCATAAAGATAACGAATACCTGTTCGGCATGGAGGGCGTGGAGCGTTTGGCAGACGGAATGAAACGGGTCGGATTTAAAGGAGCGATCGAAGTCTGGGATTTAAAAAACGGGACATATCTGATCTATTCCGGAGCGAGAAGGGCCAGGGCTAATAAGCTTCTGGGAAACGAACAGATCCGGGCCTTTGTATATCCTTATCCCGAATCGGAAGCGGAACGCAGAAGACAGCTTTTAGGCGCCAATATTTACGGGCGCAACGCAGTCCGAAGCGATGACCCGATCCATACGGCCCGGCAGATTTCGTATCTGCATGATACCATCCGGATGGAACGCGAGGAAGGTGTTGCATTTGGAATGAAGTCCAGGGACATTCTTGCAAAAGAATTCGGCACCAGCCCTTCTAATATCTACAAGTATGAATCCCTTCTCAAACTGAATGAAAGAGGGCAGGAAGCGGTACGGACCGGGGATTTGCAGATTGCTCAGGGGTCATCCATGTCTGTCCTTGATTTTAAGGGACAGGATCTGGTACTGGACGCCTTGGAAATCCTCAGAAGCTCTGTAGGGGAGATCAGCCGGGAACGTGTGCAGGCATTGGTGGATTTTGTGAAGGAACATCCTGACACGGATCCGGATACCGCGGCAATCGCAGCTGGAAAACCGGAAGTAAAACCTGCAAGATCCAAAGAAGGATCAAGCCTATCTGCACCAGAGGCTGTATCCTATACCCCAAAATTGGCTGTCCGTAAGTTTGGCCAGTTTTATGGTAAAATGGAAGGCTTTTTAAGAGCACCGAAGGATTATGAGAAAAAGGACCGGGATGATGTGCTTGCAAAATTAAACCACTTAAAATCCCTGGTGGAGCAGGAAATCCGCAACGTGGAAGATGCGAAAAGCCGGGATTGACGTAAGAAAAGAGGAGGGAAATTCCCTCCTCTTTTTTGTACTTAAAGGACGAAGCTGTCGGAAACAGATAAAACCCAATCCGCCATAATAGCAACAGAGGATTGCAATACAGCGCCCTTACCACCCCCATATATAATCTTATGTGCTGTATAGCAGTTCTCTTTTTTTTAGAGGAGGAGATAATTATGGCTTCAGAAAGAAAAACATATGTTCTTGATACGAATGTGTTAATGTCAGACCCGGACTGTCTGTTCCAGTTTGATGAGCATACAATTGCAATACCAACCGCCGTAGTTGAAGAACTGGATCGGCATAAGAATGATCCAGGGGACGCAGGATACAACGTGCGCAAGATCAGCCGTCTGTTGGACAGTCTCGGCTCTTCCTTTACGATTCCGGATACAGAGAAAAAGATCCTGTTTCCTGCTGAATGCAGTTTTGACGGATTTCCTGAAAGTTGGGACCGCCAAAAAAATGACAACCGCATCCTGGCTGCCACAAAGGCAATTCCGGACGCGATCCTTGTTTCCAAAGATGTGAATATGCGGGTAAAAGCAAGAATCCTTGGCATTCCCGTACAGAATTACCGGCATGAAACCGTGGAAGAGGATTATCTTACATATTGCGGAAGGACGGAGGCGAGGATTAGTGCTATGGATCTGGAGGAGCTGCAAAAAGGAAACCCTATTGATATAGATCGGGTTAGAATTCCGTGCAGATATCTGGAAAATGAATTTTTGGTTCTATCCGCAGGTGAAGAGACAAGTCAGGTTCTGGGAAGATTCTGTCAGTCTGAAGTTCGTCCGTTATCTTACCGTAAAGTGTCTCCATTCGGCGTCCGGCCAAGGAATGTAGGGCAGATCTTTGCAATGGAAGCGCTCTTATCCCCTCCGGAAGAACTGCCGCTTGTGATTTTAACCGGTGCTGCCGGGACTGCAAAGACATTCCTGACCCTTGCCTGCGGCCTGTATCAGATCATGGACGTGAACCGGTACCGCAAAATGGTTATCACCCGCGCAAATGTAGATTTTGACGCGATCGGAACCCTGCCGGGTGATGAGACGGACAAAATTGGGCCCTTAATGCGGGGATGTATGGACAACCTGGAGCAGATCCTTGAGAAAAACCGGCATGCATCAGGGAGCGGCATACAGGAAGAAATCCGTTCCATTTTAGATTGCGGCATCCTTTCCATTGAGGCTATGGCATTCTTAAGAGGGCGTTCGTTGACCAACCAGATCCTGTATGTGGATGAGGCACAGAATACCACTCCCTCCCAGATTATCGGTGTGTTAAGCCGCGCAGGTGTGGGAACCAAAGTAGTTTTGTCTGGGGATTTCAACCAGATTGATAACCCGAAGCTTAACCGGCACAGAAATGGACTGGCACATGCAATTAAGATGATGGCAGGAGATCCATGCTGCTGCATTGTAGGTTTCACGGATGAAGAAGCGGCCAGAAGTGAACTGGCTGCTGCTGTAGTAAAGAAAATCAGCCAGGAATAGGCGTCATTTATTTTTATTTGTTTTTTCCATAATTAGAAAGAAATCATGATTGCTTCACATAAGAAAGGAGAAAACAATGACGTACACTGAATTTTGCAAAAAGATCAGGGAGGATTTGGAATTATTAACACCGGATGGATGGAAGCTGAACCTTGAAACGATAACAAGCACGAACCAGAAAAAGGAAGGGTTCTTTTTCACCACAGAAGGCAGGATACAGGCTTCTCCTATTTGGTACATAGACTGTCTGTGGGAAGGGTACCAATCCGCCGGTAATTACGGGCTGTTTTTTACAAAGTTCGCCCGTCTTGTACAGGAGAGCTTTAAACAGACTAATTCAGACATCCTTGGCTTATGTTCGCCGGAGATGTTAAAAAACAGGCTGATGGTAAGCCTGGTTAATACGGAACGGAATCGGGAGCTTTTAAGATCATGCCCGACCGTAGAATTTCAGGATCTATCTGCTATCTGCCGATGTATAATTGATACAAACAATGGAAGCTATAAATCTGTTACCGTGACATGGGATGTAGCAAATAGTTTGGGAATGGGACGGAAAGAATTATTTACTGCCGCATGGGAAAACATGAAAATGAACTTCCCGTTCGATACAGTAAGCCTGTCGGATATATTCGGGTTGGAAGACTGCCCTCTTTATGTCATTACAAATTCAGCAAAGTTTCATGGGGCATCGGCTTTATTATGTACCGATTGCCTGGAAGATCTGGCAAACCGTTTAGATTCGGATCTGATTATTTTCCCGTCTTCGATCCATGAAATTCTCTGTATTCCGTTTATGGAAGAACTGGATCCGGAGCAGGTCTGCGCTTTCAAATGTATGGTTCAGGACATTAACCAGAATGTGGTTGAAGAAGAGGATTTCCTGTCTGATAATGTTTATTTTTTCAACAGAGAGGAAAGACAGGTTACTATGCTGTAACAGGAACGAAAGAGGCGCCTGCGGGCGCTTCTTTTGTTAACCGGAATATTTGTCCGAACAATTCAAATCGTAGGAGAGAACCAATGAAACATACCGCATTTCATAATCACTGCATCTGGAAACTGGATCAGGTATATACTCCTGTTCCGAACCATACGAAGAACAGGATTGGACGAACAGAAGCACTTAGCCTCTTGACGTATCGGACGGCCAGCCTGTGCAGGGAACATCCGATGAACCTTTTTATCCTCTGGGCGGCCATATGGGATAAACTGGAACAGGATCAGGAAATTTATGAGGAATACATTGGATTTTGTGCGGATGGAGTGGATGGAGCTGAACGTATGGCTGTCGGGATGCCTTCAAGAGAAAAATATCTGGAAGTCTGGAAACTTACGGCCACAAAGCAGGGGATGGTCACCCTGACATATATGACTCCCCAAAAAAGTGTATCCGATAGGATCCTTACTATTAAGCAAGAACAGGAATGTGTTCCCCGGTAACACCTTGATTTTATTCAAAGCGGTAACCGCCATATTAAGACCGGTAACCATTAAAGATTATTTCAATCCAAGAGAAAAGGAGAACATGTATGAGAATTGAACGACTCAGAGAAGAACTGGAAGTACTGAACAAGCTGAACGGGATGAACTACAAGGTTGTCTCCGTGGAAGAAGATGGAAGGAAAGGAACCGCATGTCTTATGAAAGAGGACGGCACCCTGGATGAAACACAGGCGGTCGTAATTACAGAAGGCAATGCTCTGGCCTTCCGGGTCGAGAAAGACCCGAAGCCGTACGATGTACCAAAAGCTTACAGAGTAGATAACGGCACTTTACTAAAGGGTGAAGCAAATGCATGTAAACAGGGCCAGTTAAAGATCCATTCGATCCTGGCGGCAATCCGTGGTATGCTTGTGCTTGCTATGGAACCGGCAGAACAGAAGGACGGCTTTGTCGATCTGTACCTCTATGACACAGTGAGAGACCGCTTCAGAAAAATTACCGGGCGTCCAATGCCGGTACCGGCACTGGTTGGGTATGATACGAATCAGGAAACAGCGATCATGGCATATTGTGCTGTATCTGAAAAAGAAGAGAAGGACGCGGACGGAAAGAGCGTAAAAAAAGTTTCCGTTAATTCCAGGGTATTCAGGGTCTGCAAAGACGGAATTACCTATTCTGATCTGTCAGCAGCCATGCCTGTTACCGTAAAAGATATCCAGATCCTGAATGAAGGAGGATTCCATGTACTGGTACCATCCAATGAAGAGGTGAAGGATGGGGCCGTGATCCCCAATAAGGAATGCAAATGGTACCTGCTGGATGAAGACTTGTCTGTAGAAACATCCTTTGGAATGGATGGAAACGTAAAAGCATCCTGGAGTCCGTACTATAAATGCTTTACGGTAAAGGGGGATGGAGCCTTATTTATTGCAAATCAGGATGATGGGATCATGATCCGGGATTCCAAGGTAAATGGGCTTGAGGATTGTAACGTTCTGATCGACATGACCCGTGAAAACCGGATCCTTAAGCTGGCATTCTGCAATGAAGACTATAAGATCCGTACCATTGTAAGCGAAAAAACAATGGACAGAGGATACCTGGTCAGCCTCCAGTGATAAAAGTCTGTCAGGACATACCTTTTAACACACCATTTTTATTAGCCAGGCAGGCACTGTTCAACCGGTGCCTGCTTTTATTTTTCAATTAAACCGCCATATTCTCTCTAAAGACAGATTGATTCAAACATGAGAGGAGAAACACGTATGGACATTCAGAATTTGGTATTGGAAATTACAAGAAGATGTAATATGCACTGCGCCCACTGCCTGAGAGGGGAAGCAGAAGATAAGGACATGGACTTTGCCGTCATCGACCGTATCCTGGAGCTTGCAGACTCTGTTCAGAGTGTTACGTTCACAGGAGGGGAACCGTCCCTTTATATCCCTGCGATCCGGTATTTTTTCGAAAAAGCAAAAGCGCTTGGAAAGATGCCGTACTGGTTTTATGTTGTAACAAACGGGAAGGAGAATCAGCTGGAACTGGCAGTAGAACTGTTAAAGGTGTATCCTGAAATGGAAGAACAGGAATTTTGCGGGATCGCACTTTCGGTTGACACGTTCCATGAAAAACACCAGGATTTCCTGGTGAAAGGGCTGGCATTCTACTGTACGGACAAAGAAGATCCGGAAATGATCCCAATTTCAGAAGGAAGAGCATTTTCACTGCCGAAAAGCCGGTTCAGAACAAAACATCCTGAAATTACAGCGGATGGACAAACGATCGAAATGCTGTATGTATCAGTGGATGGGGATCTGGTTGGGGACTGCGACCTGTCATATAAGCATATAGAACAGATGAGCCGGCATAACCTATTCCAGATTGAAAGCTTAAACGAAGTCATAGAGGAGGAAATGCAGTGACTGGCAATGCTTGGCTTAGTAAGCAGCTAAGAAAACATCCGGGAGCCTCAGAAAAGGTTCTTTCTTTTATCCGGGAGTTCAGGGAAGCGGGGCGGACAAAAGATTCAGAGAAAGCATTGGAGAGGCAGTTTCTGAGCGGATACTGTTATTATTTTGCAGTCATGCTTCAGGACGCATTTGGCGGACAGCTTTACCTTCTGAAGTCCAAAAACCATGTTGTATGGTCGCCGGACGGCTTCTTTTTCTACGATGTCAGCGGATGCTGCAACGGAACCTTTGCAAAATCTGATCTAGTCTTAGCATCAAAGGACAGGCTGAAACAGTATCGGAAACTGCAAACATATGTTTGATAAATAAGGAGGATATTATCATGTACACAAACGAAGAACGAGTTTTTAACTGGAGCAGGAAGGGATTTTTGGCGCAGGCTGCCAAAGAACATACGGCAGCGATGGAACAGAATTACGGAGCAGAAATTAACGCTTCACGAATGCAGACAAGGCAGTATTCAGGAGTTCCGGAAAAACGGAAACGCGAAGTGAAAAAGCCAAATGTCTGCGTGCAGGATTGTGACAGCATTGCCGCAGTAGAATGTTATGCCGCAGGCTATAAAAGCCCGGCCGAACCTTACGGGAAAACAGCGGTGTTAAATTTTGCCAGCTACAAAAAACCGGGAGGAATGTTTTTAAACGGCAGCCAGGCCCAGGAAGAAGCCCTCTGCCATGGTTCGAATCTGTATAATGTGCTAAAGAATTTCTCGGATTATTATGCGTGGAACCAGGCACATTTAAACCGGGCGCTTTACCAGAACCGGGCACTCTATACCCCGGATATCCTGTTTTTTAAGGATGGGGGGATATACAGGTGTGATGTCATCACTTGTGCAGCGCCTAATGCATCTGCAGCTGTTAAGTGCGGTGTACACAAGGAAGAGATCAGCACTGTTTTATCCAACAGGATCCTGTTTATATTAGGGATTGCAGAAGAAGAGCAGGTTGATACGCTGATCTTAGGTGCCTGGGGATGCGGGGTATTCGGGCTGGATCCGGATGAAGTAGCATCCCAATTCCGGGAATGCCTGGGATCTGGGCAGTATGGATTCACCAATGTGGTATTCGCCGTTCCGCAGTCTGATAACAACCAGAATCTGCAGGCGTTTTGCCGAGTATTTGCATAACCATTTTAAGAGCCCGTGAGTGGGCTCTTTTTTTAAGGATCTGTCCAGTTGGCCAGCATTTTATTTCTGGCTTGGTTTTCCATATTACTTTCGTATGTATATATAAATGACTGATTCAAAGGAGAAGGACAATGGCAAAAACAATACTGGATTTTGGAGAAAAAATAGGAGGCGCCAGAAAAGATTTCTACGCCGTGGCACTGAACACAAACGATTTGGATTGCATGAATGATGCCGAGAAGAAAAAGTATGTAAAACGAGACTCCATCTGGAAAAAGGAAGACCCTGCAAAATTGGTTGCAGCGGGAATCCCCAGGGAAATCGCCTACTGGCGGAATGAAATGAGGCTGTGTATGCACGCAAAACCTGGTGCATGGGACAGTGATTACATAGACCGTTATATTACAGGAATTGGCCACATCAGGGATCTGGTGCAGGCGGTTACGACTATAAAGCAGCAGCAGGAATTCTTTGAACAGGTGTTTGCCCCTATATGTTTGGAAAAGAAAGGGTATGGATACACGTTCCGGCCGGAGCTGAGGGGAATATGCCTTCCTAAGGTATATAACATTGCATCCTACCCGGAACATGGTTTAAAGAAAGCGGCCCATACATATGGTATGACGCAGGAAGAAATGATCCGTACCGCAGCAGAAGATCTGATCTGTATCGGAACGATCGGGAAGGATACAACGGTAGAGAGCAGTCGGGAGCAGGTCATGGCTTCGTACAGTGTACCGGGAGGCAGGCGGTTCTTTTATGGGACAGCAGAAACGCCGGAAAAAGAAAACTGGATTCCCGGAGCCTGTGTACTGTTAGACGGCATATCCCACCGGATCCTGTCGGTTAACTGTACAAGGGAGGAAGCACAAGAGCAGAAAGCGGCCCTGATTGATACATTAGCCGCTTCTGCACAGCAAAAGAAGCCGGAGAAAGGGAAGCGGAAAAAAGCATTCCCAATCCCGCAGCTGGCCCGCACACAAAGGATGGGACCGCAGTACCGGGAAACGTCTGCAACCGGAGAAGACTTGTTACATATCTTTCAGATCCGGGGAGGTGAGTTCGGGCGCTGGATGTCGGACGCAGACGCATCGGAATCTTTAAACCAATGCCATGACGCATTCAGGGATCTGGCAAGGGTACTGGATATTCATCCTGAATCCATTTCCTTTCATGGGGCTTTATCCATTGGGTTTGGCAGCCGCGGGCATTCTGCAGCCGCTGCTCATTATGAACCGGCCCGTCAGGTGATCAATCTGACCAAATACCGCGGGCAGGGCGCCTTGTGTCATGAATGGGCACATGCACTGGACCATGCGATTGGCAGGCATTACGGATGCCTGGAATACGCTTCTGAAGGGAAACGATGCCGCGAACTGCCTGAGGCTTTCCGAGAGCTGATGAACGCCATGACCTATAAGACAGTGGTAGTTTCGGAGGACGAGTTTGCGAAAGAAAAGGAAACAGCCATAAACCGTCTCAAAGAGCAGTTTGTTCGCAGGGTCATTTTTTGGAAACCGAAATGCATGGCAGAGAATGATGAAACACTGTGGGATGATACGGTGACAAGAATGTGGGATACCTGCGACTCAGAACTGATCGACACTTTGTCAGACATGAGAAAGAAGATATCAGGAAGGGTAATCCCTAAAAAAGAGCGGGAAGATATTCTCTGGTATGTGAAGCAGGGCCGCCTAGAGCGTGAAAAGACTCAAACAGGCAGAACAAAGCAGGTGTACACTGACTTTTATACCGGATCCCAGAAGTTTAACGATCTCTTTGGCCGGATGGGACATCAGTACTGGTCATCCCGGTGTGAAATGTTTGCCCGCGCATTTGACTGCTTTGTATCAGACCAGTTAAAAGAAAGAGGGGAGAAAAATTCCTATCTGACCTATGGTGCAGATGCGTTCGCAGTCGATTGGGAGGGAAAGTATTATGCAGCAGTTCCGGAAGGAGAGGAACGGGAGGTTTTAAACAGGCTGTTTAAGGAGCTTTTAAAAGTATTAAAGTGTGACGGTGTATTGTAACAGTAATTAACAGAAATAAGAGAGGGCAATGCTCTCTCTTTTTGCAAAAAGAAGAAAAGAATGGGAAAGAAAGTAAACAGCATTAGAAGGTTGGACCATCTGGGCCTGAACCACCATGTGATGTGCATTACCAGGAGCATGGAAGAAGCACTGGCGTTTGTAAGAGAAAACCCGAAAGGCTCTATCCGCACCGACCGGGCCAATGAGAGTGCATACGATCTTCCTTTCTATGTCTATGAAGATCAGAAGGAATTCGAACGCCTGATCCCTAAACTGTGCCGGCATATTAAGGATGGGCTTATTCTGATTTTATCGAACGGGCACGCCTACGATACGGAGCTCCGCTACAATCTGGTATGCTCCATTGACTGGGAGCACTGCTGCAAGGCAGAGTGGTCAGTCAAACAGGTGCCTCTGCGCCATATGTACCGGTATCCTGGCGAATTGGTTTCCCTGTGCGGCCATATAGACGGCCGGCTTTCGGACTGGGAAATCAGTAACCGGGCGGCAAACCGTGTTGACCTGCGGGAGATCTTTGAACTGGTACAGGCATTGTTTCTGACGGTTGACAAAAAAGGATTATATGGGAAGCAGTTAGAATTATCGGTTTACAGGGTACCCTGTGGAACGCAGAACGAACACATGGTCTTTTGGGAAATCTGAAGGATTTATTGTCCATTCCATTAATCATATTATACCTGTAACACATTCATGCATGAGAAAAAGGCCTGGGATTAATTTCCGGGTCTTTTTAAAATAAAAGGAGTGAAATGGTCAATGACCACCGTCTGATTCTCCGAATCAGGCGTGGCTTGTAAGAAGCTGATTGACTAGCCTTAGGGGGCGGGATGCAGGGTACTGCAGCGAACACCTACGTTGTCCTGGCGTTCACACCCATGGATGTGATGCCTAGTCTATGGCTCTGTGTAACCGTGTTTAAAAGTCCTGAGGTTAGGGACGGTGATGCGGCTGTCAGAAACCAGGATAACATTGGCGAAGGCAAATAACTGACCGGAATGTGACAGTATGGCTGTTACACGAAGGGTAAGACTAACCACATTTAGTTGTGGAGAAACGAGGAAACTATGGTTTATGTACTGGATATCAGCGGGAATCCGCTGACTCCCACGAAAAGACATGGGAAAGTCCGGCATCTTCTGGAAACCGGAAAGGCAGTCTGTGTGAAACGGTGTCCGTTTACCATCCGGCTGACTTACCAGAATGCAGGACCGGAACTGGAAGGGTTATCACTTGGCGTGGACTGCGGTTCCAAGCATATAGGGCTTTCCGTCTCATCGGAAGAACAGGAATACTATTCTTCCGAAGTAGAACTACGGCAGGATATTCCTGCAAACCTCTCTACCAGAAGGGAATTCCGAAGGGCCAGACGGCACAGGAAGATGCGTTACCGGAAGCCCAGGTTTTTAAACCGGATCGCTTCCAAAAAGAAAGGCTGGCTGGCACCGTCCGTCAGGCAGAAAGTAGAATCCCATTTGAATCGGATTGACAAAGCAGTAAAGATGCTACCGATCAGGGAAATCAAGGTAGAGGTTGCGGCCTTCGATTTACAGAAGCTGCAGGCAGACTTAAAAGGATTGAAGCGGCCAAAAGGCGAAGAGTACCAACAGGGGCCGCAGCTGGATTTCTGGAATGTAAGGGAATATGTCCTGTTCCGGGATCACCATGAATGCCAGTGCTGTCATGGGAAGTCCGGTGACAAGGTGTTAAATGTCCACCATCTGCGTTCCCGCAAGGTAGGAGGAGACGCTCCAGACAACCTGATCACTCTATGCGAATACTGCCATGGGCAGTACCACAAAGGAGAACTGGAGCTTCCGGAATCTGCAAAGAAGCCGAAACCACTGCGGGATGCCGTATTCATGGGGATTATGCGGTGGACACTTTATAGCCGTTTAAAGGAAATCTACGAACCACAAGGTATCAAGGTAAAGCTGACATATGGTTATATCACCAAACATACCCGGATTGAGAACGGTCTGGAGGAAAAATCCCACCGCCTGGACGCTTTGTGCATTGCAGGTCATCCAAAGGCAAAACGCTGTAGGGAATGGTTCCTGCAAAAGAAGGTCCGCTGCCATAACCGGCAGCTGCATAAAGCAACCATCCAGAAAGGCGGAGTCCGGAAGGCAAACCAACTTCCTGCGGTGATAAAAGGCTTCCGGCTGTATGACAAAGTCCTGTTTCAAAACAGGGAATGCTTTATCTGGGGCCGGAGAAAGACAGGATACTTTACCTTGAAAACATTGGATGGGATTATGATCTGTGATGGGGTTAGTTCAAAAAAATTAACTCTGCTGGAGAAACGCAAATCTTATCTTACGGAGAGGAGGAAGCAGGAATTGTGTAACAGCTTTTAGCTGTATCGTATTCACCCACGCCTGATTCGGTAGGTCAGACGTGGTACCCTGCGATAAATAATGGAACAGACACTAAAAGGAGCAGTAAAAGTATATCAGGATCTACAGGGGCAGTTTGCGGAAATCCGGGATTTGAGTGATCGCAATCTTCAGATATTAAAGGAAGCCCTTGCAGATATCGGAGCAAAAACAGTTGTAATACGGAGACATTGTACGAATATGGCACAGCTCGATACCGTGTATCATTATCAGGAGCAGACATACACGCTGTGTAATTTCTTGTGGATCGGAGATCTGGCAAGAAACCTGACCCGGCTGGCAGAGGATCTGGCCATGGCTTATTATACGACGCATGGCGGTGACCGAGACCGGTTCCCGAATACGATGTCGTTGATGCAGACTGTCAGGGATATTTTGTTGGGAAGCAGGTAAGTAAATCATTGTTTTTAGCGTTTAGCTTCGTATGACCAAAAGAATAACATGTACGAAAGAATAAGAAAAGGAGAACTCCATATGAGCAAGATTTATGACACGATCACCCAAAACCTGGAGCACACGGATCAGATCCAGGCGTTATCAGCAGCCATTTCAGATGAGGTTAACAACCTGTTTTTCCCATGTGAAACGATTGCAGAAGAGCTTTTAAACGATGATGTTGCGAGGAAACGCTTTTTACATATCGCGCTCCAGTGGATCCGATCACGGGCAGAGGATTTCAACCACGGCTTCTATGACGGCCGTGATGAAGCGTCGGCCAAAATCAGCAGTGAACTGTTAAACAGCTGCTATATCCAGAAAAAGTTGAAATATGAAGGAGCATCTGCGGAATTTGCCAAACGTTTGGTCTACGGATCCAGGAAAACAGGATTTGGTGATGACCTCGTTCTATGCCGGATGCACCGGACACTGAAGCAAACTTTTTCTTCTTTGGTGTTCTGTTTCCTGAATTGTTTAGAAACGGGGAATGCAGACCTTGAAGCCATACTGGAACAGATGCGGGACAGATATGGTAAACACTGGTATCAGTGCCCATTTATTTAAAGAAGGAGCGAATATTATGGCATATTTTAGCAGCCCTAAGCAGTATGAAAATCGGAGAGGCAGACTATTTATAACCGATTGCTCTTGTATCCATGTCACCGGCAGTGTGCGAGGAATGGTGAAACAGGGATTTTGGAGTAAGGACAGTGATAAAGTCCGGCACGGAAACTGGATTTATCAACAGCCATAAGAATCATGTTTGATGTAAGCAGCTATCAGTTTTCCGTTGATCTGTCTAAAGAGGATATAGGAATCTTTGAAAAAATCTACGAGGACGAGAAATGGAATGACTATAACAAATAAGAGGAGAAAATGATATGTTCAACGCGAGAAAAGTACGCATTATTGCGACCGACCAGGATGGGCTCAATACGAAAAACTATATCTTTGAATTTCTGGCCGATAATCAAAAACTAAACGACACGATTGCTGTAAAGCAGGCAATTAAAGACGCAGTAAAGGAATTCTGCCAGACGGAAGAAGGAAGAAAAGTATACGAGGGAAACTGTAATAGTTTTAACTGGGGTGACCTCGATGCTTATGTTCCGGAAACTGTTCTGAATAAGTATGGCCTTTACAAACCAGATGCTGTATCGAGAGATATTTTGGAAGTAGATTTTAATGAGCAGCTGATCGAAGAGGATGCTGTTTTGGAAAGCGACACAGGTCAAACTGCGATGTTCGTCGCCATTATGATCAGCGAATCCTATGTATGGGTTGGATATGGAGAGACAGAAGAAAAGGCGAAAAAGATGATTGCAGACAAATTCAGTCAAAAGGCAGGAGAAACGTCCGTAGAAGAACTGGAACGTGATTATGGCTTTTCGATCATGAGATGCGGGAAAGATATGGGTATTATGCAGTCATTCGATGGTGTGTGTCGCTGATACGGTGTTTCTTGAATACAAAGAACACGACTATTCATAATTCCAGGTGTTCCCCGGGAACATTTCTATACATTCCAGAGGAAAATAAATTTCCCCGGGAACGCCTTCGTATGTTTCAGAGGAAAGCTCGCTTTCCCGGGAGCAGCAGAATTTGTTATTGGAAACACTGGCAGGGATGCGCCTGTTTCAGGAGGAAACGCGTTTCCCCAGGAGCACTTGGAATCTAAGAGGAGAAAAAAATGAAACGGAATGAATATACGTTTGAATTCAGTTATGTATGCAGGGGCACAATGTCAGCTGCGGCAGATTCGATCGACGAAGCAGTAGAAAAAATATCAGAAGCCGTACAGGAATTATTGCCGGATAATGCGGATCCGTTCTCATTGGAAATCGGTAATCTGATCGAGCAGGAACCTGTATGTGCAGGGATGGATACAATGTAGAGGAGGATAATATGGCAAATGTATGCAGTACGGATTACGCATTTTTTTTCTGAGAACACAGAAGAACTACAGCGGTTTCGCAATGCGTTGGTAAGGATTTCAGAAGGAGTAGAAAGTAGGTCAATTCCATCCGAAAGTGGGGAATGTGATTATGAGGTTCTTCAAAGGGAACTTGGTATTTTGGAGGACGAACTTGAAACAGGCAGAGGCTTTATTGTTTCCATTTCAGATATGCAGGAAGATACGACAGGGCCGTTCTTTATCGTCCAGGCACAGGATTGCTGGCGGGCTAAAGAACCCCGTCTGACACAGTCAGGCGTGGGTAGTTTACAAAAAAAAGGAACTTAGAAAATACAAGGAAAAGAGGAATTTGTAATGGCAAATACAATGGAGAAATGGCTGGGGTATTCATTTTCCAGCGGATCATATACAGGCGATGACTATAAGAAATTTCAGAGGGCAGCAAGAGCGAACCTTAAAAAGCAGTGCGCAGAATATGGGTTTGAACTGCATCAGTTTTCCGGGAATCATTACGAATTCTCGGCAGTGCTTCAGAACATGGAAAACCAGAAATTCATATATGTATGTATTTCAGATGTCCGCTATTGGCAGGACGAATGGTACCACCGGGTACTGATCCGTACCATGATGCATGAGAAAGACTGGGCCGGCGGGGCAAACCATTTTTGCGAATGGAACCGGATTGGAGAAACGGCAAAGTGGCTGTCACGCAGCCTCTGCCGCGCTGTATAATACTGTTATAATGTACGAAGGAAGCTTCCCCTGAGTGGGAGGCTTTCTTTTTTTTGCTTATTTTATCAGCGTTCTCATTTACCATATTTACTATGATACATCACCGTCTGCTGGAAAGGAGAAAAAGAAAGATATGGAAGTACGGAAACAAAAGGAAAAAGTAGAAATGACTTATGTAGGTATGGATTCTTGGGACCGGCCTGTTTACAGGGATTCAGACGGGAAACTTTGGAAGGACACGGATCCAAGGGCTCATGTCCCGGCGTCTCTGTATTCTGCGCTTAACAACCGTTTCGACGGGGAACCGGATATGCCGTTTCACGGTAAGGCAGTCTTTCTTCCAAGGAGAGCCACCTGGTAGATGCATACGGATGTCAAGAAAAGGAGGAACTATGCAGAAAATAACAGAAAATAGCTGGGAAGAAATCAAACAGAAGATGGCATTCTTTCAGGCAATGAGCTGCGAACCGGAGATGCGGAGGCTTCCGGACGGGTTTATCACGGATGAGGAAGAGTCCGTTAAATGGAACCGGGAACAGGTAGAAAAGAATCATCAGGAATACGATGAGGAAGCCAAACGTCTGGAATGGAGGAAAGCTGAAGCAAAGAAAGAATTGTACAGTTCCATTTACGACTTTATCCAGGCAGAGGCAGGCCCTAAGTTAAACAGGGCGGGAGCGAGAAAAATCTGGGAGATTGCGTATGCCAGCCGGCTGTACGGATTCTCTTCCATTCAAAAGACACTGTTTGATTTGATCGGCTTGGTAAGGATTCTGTCAGAAAAAAATACGGATCGTTAACACTAGGACATAGGAGAGGAGAACATTATGCGTTGTTATTATCAGGGAGCATTACAGGTAACCGGAGGAAACATCAATGATGTAGAGCGTACAGCAATGGCATACATTGAAAAATGGGTCTATGTCGAAGGAAGCCAGGAAAATTCCGGTACCCTTGTTTTGGATTTTTCAGATGCCGGTACGGTATCTGAAGAGGATGTCCGCGGATTTGTCACTGAAGCAGAAAAATGCGGCTGGAATATTAACGGCACTTTGTCTTATTACGGGGATTACGAAGGATTTATGGTGATCACAAACAATGTGATTGAAGAATTTTCACCGGAAGAAATGGCAGTCCGGGAATATCTGGACACCCCTTCTGTAAAAGCAGAAAAAGAACTTGCAGACAAAGCGGTTTCCATGGCGGCATACTTGTTTTTGCGGTTCGCATATGGAAAAGAGGATTATCCGGAAACAGTAATCGAAAATCTGGAATGGGTTGCTGAAGAACTGTTAAAGAATGAACCTGCTGAAATCCTTACCAGGAGCCTGAGGCATGAACTGCAGGAAGGAAATTATGGGAATCAGGCGGATATTATATCCGATCGGCTGTCCGAATATTTCGGCTTCGATGAAGCAGAATGTGGAAAGGTAAACAGTCTGCTGAATACCTGGGGGTTCCGACGAAGTAAAGGAAAATCTGTAAGCTGCTGTCAGTAGGAAACGGAGGATATTATGAGATATACAAAAACGTTGCAAAAGGCGATTAATGAACATGGCCTACAGCTGATCCATACAGGTAAACTTGGATATAAAGGTTCCCGCTATCTAAACAGCGAACTGTGCTTTGAGTGGCCGGAAGAAAGCCAGGATGGCCAGCATGTGTTTGAGTTTAACTATTTTGATCAAAATGAGGCTAAATGGCTGACATTTGAAAAGACCTGTAATACCAGAGAGGATGCAGAACAGATTAAAAAACAAGAGTTTGGCAGACGGCTATGGGATTCTCGCCATTTGTTTTTCGAAGGAACAGGAATGAGAAAGCAGCTGGCAGTATGATTGATCGCTCTGGCACAAGAAACAAAAGGAGAAGAATTATGGAAGAGGATAAGAGAATCTGCTGTTTTTGTGAAAAAGAAGTCCTAAGGGAAGATATGCTGTATACCAAAGATTGCCATGGAATTCCATATCGGCTGGTATGCTTTGAGTGCTACGAAAAGCTGATGGAAGACGGATACGATGGAGAATACTATACAGATACGGATGAGTGTATTGATGCAGACTATTAAACATTGACAAACACGCTAACTCTGTATATACTTGTATATACAATGAGAAGAAAGGGTGATACGATGTTAGCTCAGGTAAAAGCGTGGGGAAATAGCCAGGGTATCCGGATTCCTCAGGAGATTTTAAAAGAAACAAAAATCAAAACGAATGATTTTTTAGAGATCGAAGTAGTGAATGACGAAATCGTTCTCAGAAAAAAGAATCGCCACCTCACATTAGCTGAGCGTATTGCGAAGGCTGGTGGAACTTTAGAACATGTATCTGAATATGATTGGGGAGAGCCGGTAGGAAGAGAGGTGTGGTAAATTGTTCCCCATTAAGCAGGGAGATATTTTAAGGATTGAGCATATCAAAGGTTGTGTATTAGTAGTAAGTAATGATGTTTTTAATCAATACGAAAATGCGATTGTATGTCCAATTTCTAAGGATCATCAGGAAACGGCGCTCCATATTCCTATTGAAACTCCGGAAATAAAAGGAACTGTGTGGTGTGAGCAGTTGAAACTGCTGGATCTTCGAGTACGAGGATTTTCCAAAGTGAGTGCATTAAAATATGAAGATCTCATGAACATTACAGATGCGATCCAAAGTATCTTCGACTATTAAGGACTGCTTGCTGTAAGATGAACTGCTTGACGGAATTCTTACGCCCTGTGATAAGAAGTGGAAGAGCCATTTCTGTATCGCCTACAAAAATGGCATATAGGGGGCTGTCTGGAAGGGGTGTGAAACTTGTTCGGATTATATTAAAGATAAGTGGTTGAGCAGAACCGTGGCGCAGCAGATCCGCCCTATCACTCCAGGCTGACGCCAAGTCCCGGACACTAAGTACAGGCCGAACAGAAAGAAACATTAATAAGGAAGCAGGAAAGAAGGTCTTCGGTCCTTCTTTTTTTTGACTTATAGGAAATTTCGATTTTAAAATAGAAAAAAGAAGAACAAGAGTCTGACAAACATATGTTTGATATACTCCTATATGGGTATGATGATAAGACAACACTGTTTAGAAGATAAAAAAGCCTTCTACATCAGCCTCATCAGCAAATAAATCATCTTCATTTAAGAAATAATCCATATCCAGAAGTTCATTCTCGCTCATATTGCGAATATCTTTGGATGTCATTTCTTTTGGTGGATTATCCATAGATTTTTTGCGTAATTCATTGATATTAGGTTTCATGGTATCAATCCTCCTTTTAGACATAGAAAAGGGGGTAAGCAGAAGAACGCTTTCCGAGAGATTTGGACATTGTTCTCTCATAGAGTTCTTCGGGGGATACACGCTTATGATTATAATAAAGTTCCAGAAATAACATGATGTGTCCACAGTCGGTACATTTTATAGGGTCATAGCCGAAAGAAGGTAGGATGGCAGTTCTCCATTGGTTAAAACTTCGATAGATGCGATGTTTGGATTTGTGTATTTCCTGATGAAGTTTTGAATCAATCTCTCGGTGTCTGGCATACAGACCGTCATATTGAATCATTTTAAAATGTTTTTTTGGAATATGGTGGATGAATTGCTTGATAAAATTTATGGCAGGAATAGTTTCTTGCACGTATTGATCATCTTCATGCCGATTGTAGTGAAAAATAACCATCTTACCATTGTAGCTGTCAATTCTGGAGGTGGCAATGGCAGGGCGTCCGAGATAGCGTCCTATATATTTGATTACATCTTTAGAATCGCATTTGTTAGGTTTTGGATAAACATAGAAGTTGTGTTTATGTTCCGAGTTTTGCTTTTACTTTTTTGAAGGAAGGCTTCAGCTGGTCTTCTAATTCATTAAGGAGAGCGGTACGAAAGGTATTGTGCAGATAAGTGTAGTTAAAGTGTTTGACATGATGCCATTCTCCCATATCGCTATATTCCCCTTCGGAGATGAGACAGAGAATGTGGGGATTCCATTTGAGGTCACGTCCGAAGGTATGCAGGACTATGATAAAAATAGGAGTGAAATTTTTGGATTTATTCATTTGTAAAAACAAACGAGAAACAACCCTTGAGACGGAATGAAAATGGAATATTTAATTGCCACAGGTAGGACAGAAACGGCTGTGGTAACGGAACGGGACAAATTTAAGTTTCCCACAGTGAGGGCAGGCATACATTGCGCCGCCCAAGGAAGGATCTGCACAGAGGAACATTTTATCGACGTTTTCGATCTCGGTATCTCTGGGATGAAGAGTATATTTAATTTCTTCATAATAGTCGTTAAAAATTTTCTGTAATATATTCATAAGACTATTATGTAGGAAAAAGAAACCCCTAATACCCTCCAGAGTAAGGGGGAGGGGAGTTGAATAGGCGAAGCCTATTTTTTATAGGAACTCCTCAAAGATACGGTCAATCGCCTCTGCTGTATAATCGCCGATGGAACTTGTCTAGATGGGAGAATACTGGTTCATCCGGCCAGCCGAGAAGCGATTATGCGTGGCTAGCGAGCAGAACCGCTGTAGAATTCCACAGTGCTGCCTGTAACCTTCAGATCAACACTCTTCCTAGCGTACTGGTAAGGACAAGAGTACCGGTTATACTCAAAAACAACATGATAGTCGATGTTTACACCTTCCTGCCATAGACTCACATGGCGATTTCATAAGGGACAGACGGCAATAGATGCAGGAACGGTTTTTCATCCAGATAAGCATCATAGCAACTCCCTTCGCGTTTTTGGAAACTCTCGTGGTTGAATCCGCAGAGCTTTTTTATAACGGCAGCTTTCAGAACCTCAAAACTGCAAAAAGTCTCGTTCTTCAGCTGTGCGATGATTGCTGTTGCAATCTTTCCAACTGTGCCTTCCACGGAAGCGTACAGATGCCTGCCAGCATGATGGCTGTCTGGTAGTAGCTGCCCAGGATTTCATAATCCGCAGTCAGGACAACATCCCCTTCTCTGGGATGGGATACAACGTCCGTCTTCAGGTTATCGCAGATAAGACGTGTGCCCCCCACCCGAAGAACCCATACATGTGGATGTGGGCGCGGATAAAGTTGTCCATCTTCATGTCAAACAGGTATACGGTCACGATCTCGCCTGTGGAAGTGTCGACATAGGCCATAAATAGGCCCTGACCAATCTACCTTCACAACAATGCTGAGCTTATGTTCCAAGTGGTTCGTAAGCCTGTTTACAATCGTGTATTCACTATAATCCTGGCAGTATTTCGTATATCCCATGGGGATGTTACCAGATGTCCTGCATTTGTTCTAGTATTCCTGCCAAAGGAGCTTCAGCGTCACGCCCGTACGTTTCAGTTCCTGATGGATATATTCGTAATCCGGTTTGTCATACAGGTTTTCCAGGGCAAACTTGTTCGGATAAAACTTGCGGTAAACCGCATCCTCATCTATCTGGGCGATGTCCTCATAGGATATGCCCATCCTATCAGCGATGTGGAACACATCACCGACAGAGTTCTTTGAAATGTGCCTGCTGGTGGCGATTGCATTCCGGCCCAGTGAAACTCCAATATCAGCTTCATGTTAATCTTTTGAGCCATGTTTTCGGCCTCCTTTCGTAGAATCGGAGATTATTTCTCCAATAAAGATTCTATAAAAGAATAGCTGAAGTAAAAATCTGGTATCTTGTTATCGAGGCGGATCTCAAAAGCGTATCAATGCCCTCATAATGTGAAATATTCAACTATATCGGGAACGGGTAAAAAGAGTGAGCTTTCCAGAAAAGCATTCTAAATGGGATGAACTTTGTGTGGTAATTGACTAGGTACTGAAAAAGAAGCCAAGCGATTTTGAAAAATTTATTTGTCTGCTTTCAGAAACGGGACATGAATATAAAGATGGAAAATATCCTGCTTTTTGGCACAGCGGAGAAAAGAGATTTCTTTGTTTGTACTTCTCTTAGGAATGGATATAGCCAGAATATTATCATAATGGAATCATTCAAAATTATTAAAGTTGATGAAAGGTACATGGTTGAGATTGGAGTGTTGCAGACGCACATCAATGGCTATTTCTTTTTACATTAAAATTTCTCCGTAGTAATAAGTGTATTTGACGATATGTAACTGTTTTTAAAAAAAGAATGCGTTGGCAGTAAAATTATAAATAATTTTCAATATTAGTGATTATACTACCAATAAAAAAGATAACGATACAAAATTTCATTTTTATATCACCAATACAACCTCTCGATTCATAATAAAATAGCTAGTGAAGGGAGGACGTAAAATGGCTGATACGCAACAATACGATGATTTTGTTCGTTCCCGAATTACAGAGTTACGTATATCCAAAGATGTATCAGAACATCGTATGAGTTTAGAGTTGGGAAAAAGCGGTTCTTATATTCGAGGTATAACAAGTGGGGTAGCGCTGCCATCACTCAAAGAACTATTTAATATTATAGCATATTTTGATATGACACCAACAGATTTTTTCGCTCCATTACAAAATGATGAATCTATTTACCATAAACTCTGTGAACAGTTAAAAAATTTAAACGATGATGATTTGGAAAAGGTCGCTACTTTTATAGAGTGGATTTTAAAATAGCTTTATTTTAATTTAAGGAGTAAAAGTAATCTGGATTAAATTAAATAACTAGACAGCTTCGACTGTTCAAGTTTTTTTAATCTATAAAGTTCATATTTTGAATCAATATCACTTTTATACTTTATGTTGGCGAGTATAGTTTCGTCCAATTCTAATAGGTAGGATATACTTACTTATCAGATTTTCTGTATTTGGATGTATAGTTCTCCTTAGAGAATCAACACAGATTTTCATTACAAGGTAAAAGGTGAACTGATATTCACATTTCCTGATTTATTCTTAATGACATCATTGGCAGCTTTAAAACGAATGATCTGGAACTTTAGCAAGTATTCATCTTAGAGATCTTCCGAAAAGAGATATTTCGTTAATGATGTATCAGAAAGAATTTTTAACAAGCTTAGGAAATATGTTATAGATGTAAATATCTTTGAATTTGGATGAAATGTAGGTCTAATCCAAGGGAGGCTTTCACTATTTCAATAAAAATCAGTAGTGAAAACGGCCGCACAATTTGGATGATATGTCAACGATTATTTGAAATCATTTAATTTTTGATTAAAGGTTAATTTTGATTTGAAGTAATAAGCCTAACTAAGTGACATTGGTTTTGAATATAAATAAAATAGTTAGAATAATTGTTGAGCCATTATCGGAGGTGATATTCTAATGGGATTTAGAAAGGGTGAATTGAAAAAGTGAACCTGTATAGGTTTATATCGCTTGCAAGTTTGCTTAAAAGATATTAAAATCATGTAGACGTAGAGAGTCTTCAAAGGTAACACCGAGAGACATTTTCCAGATTTATGCAGATATTATAATAAAGGAAAAGTGGGAGAAACGATGAGAATTGCTATATGTGATGACTGTTATACAGATATTGTAATGCTAGAAAAAATGATTAGAGAAAGTTGTTTTTGTCCAGTTAATATTGAATTTTTTGAATTTAGTGACGGGAAATTATTATTAGAAAAATATGATTTTTTTGATGCGCTATTTCTTGATATTCAAATGAAAACATCAAATGGTAGTGTTGTTGGAGAGAGAATCAGAAGGCTAGATCCCGACGTAATGATTTTCTTTTATACAGGATACGATATGAATGCAAGTCGAATTTTTAAGGCGAGACCGCAAGGGTATCTGATGAAAGATATGGATAATAAACAAATGATGTTAAACATTGATTCTATATTGAAAATCCTTTCTGAAAAACTTCAGAAAAAACTTCCTATTGCGGGCGATGGTAAAATGGTAGTAGTAAATATTTCAGATATTCTTTATATTTCGATTCTAAATAAAGGAAGTAAGATATGGATCACAGATCAGGCAGCTAATAAACTTGGAATTTTAAAGGAAAAAGGAGAAGAAGTAGGTATAAAAAGTATAGTAAAAATAAATGACTATTACGAGCAACTAAAACTACACGGTTTTTTATATGGAAGTAAGAGTTACATCATTAACGCGAATCATATTGGGATGAGATTAAACAATATTGTAAGGTTATCTAATGGTCTGGAGCTTACAATTTCCAGAAGTAGAAAAGCAGAGTTTGATAAAAAATTTGGACATTACTTGGGTACTTGTTACAATAGAGAAAGGAAAAGGTTGAGTGAGGGTTGAACAAATTATTTATGAACTGATCAAATATCTAAACTGTGTATTTGAGGTATTTTTATATTATTACTTTTTTGAAAGTCTATTTTCGTTATATGAAGAACGTAAAAATTATATAGTTACAGAAATAATAATAGCAGCATCCATTATATATGTGATAAATATATTTCAAATTCCTTTAGGTAATCTTCTCTCAGCTTTGTTGATTTTTGTGTGTTTTTCATGGTTGCTTTTTCATAAATCTCCTAGAAATACTTTACCATACATTGTTTTATTTATAGTGATATTTTCTTTAATAGAATTTATTTTTCATTATATTTATCGTTTAACAGGAATAGATTATCAAGAACCGGGAATCAAAAGGGTGCTCCTTTTGCTAGTTCAAGGAGTTTTCCGATTTTTAATCGTAGAGATTTTGAGAAAAAATAACGGTGAAATTTGGGCAAAAGGAGAGAGTATATGTGACTACTTAAAATTATTATTTATTCTTCCAATTGCAACAATTATTCTGTTAAATGGTGTTTTGTATGTAGAGCATTTCCCATTGGGTTACGGATTGATCTGTTTAGGTGGAATTTTATTGATTGTGTCGAATATAGGAGGCTTTTTCATTGTAGGTAAAATATTGGAAGTGATAAATTCTATGAACGAAGCTAAACTAACAATTATCAAAACAGAATTAGAGAAAAACCATTATCAGAGGATTGAGGAGATCAATCAGGAATATGCGAAATATGCACATGAAATCAGAAAAGCTGCACGAACAGTGCAGCAGCTGGCTGAACAGGGAGAAAATAGAGAAATTAGTCAGATAGCAGTTCAACTTCAGAAAAGCGGAGCTGCATTTTCAAATAAGATTTATTGTTCAGACGTTCTGGTTAATGCCATTTTGCTAGAGCGCCACAAAATTGCTGAACAACGGAATGTTGAATTTTCTGTCCAAATACAGCCGGGAATTGATTATAGTTTTATTGATGAACTTGACCGAATTATTCTATTCGGAAACCTATTTGATAATGCCATAGAAGCAGCATCAAAAACAAAAAAAGGATATATGCGGATAGATATTTATATGGGAAATCAAACGCTGATTATTTGTAGAGTGGAAAACAACTTTACAATGCTTCCAAAGAAAAAGGGATTTGAGTATCTATCTACGAAAAAAGAAAAGGGACATGGATATGGGATAAAAAATGTAAAAGAAGTAGCAGAAAAATATGGCGGTATTTTATATTTAGAAGAAGAACAACCTAGATTTGTAGCGGTTCTTGTTCTATCGAATATGCCCAAAAATGGAAAGTTAAGGGTAAGCGCAAAATAATTCGACGGATTGTGTTGCCCTAAAAATTATTCCATAATAATCATTAGAGAATGCAAGCATTTCACTTCATCTTCTCTTGCTAGAAATGATAGATGCGAGCATTTTATTCTATCCGATTTATGGAGGTGTGCTCATGAGAAGCAAAAGAATACCTGCCGAAAAACAATACCGTCTCATCATGGAATGCCGTCAAAGTGGATTGACAGATCATCAATGGTGTGTGGAACACGACATCAAACCGGGAACTTTTTACAACTGGGTAAAAAGGCTGCGTCAGAAAGGTTGTATGGATTTGCCAGCGTCAACCGGACGCAGCTATCGTGCACCGGAAAGCCAGGAAGTTGTCAGAGTGGATTTTCATGATACTGACCCGCTCCCATATGAACAGCCATTAAATGTGATTCCAGTAACTACGGAAAGAAATAACCTTTCCGTAACAGAACCAATGAAGCTGTCTGTAGGAAGTTTTCATCTAACAATACCAAATGGAACAGATCCTCAGCTTCTGGCTCAAACACTTCGCATTGTGAAGGAGTTGGAATGTTAGGGGATATCACAGCCGATGAAATCTATATCGTAACAGGCTTATCCTCACGATATTTTTATCCTCATCTTTTCTGGCAACAGTCATTTTTCTTTGTCTTCGCTTCAAAAAGATGAGGATAACATTTTCATCTTAAACCACAGATTCGTGCCATTTCTGCTTCATCATCAGGCCACAGCGGTTTTTCATCTGTTGATATTTTGTCGGATTCCATTGCTTTGCGCATCATTTCCACTGAAGGAACCGCGTAAATGCGGGTAGTCTCAGTTGAAGAGTGTCCAAGTATCCTGGAGATAAGTTCTAGTTCAGTTCCATCCTGATACAGATTTGGTGCACGGGTTCGGCGAACCATGTGTGGATAGCAGTGTTCTGGCAGATTAGGATGTTCAGGGCGTATTTGGGAGGCATATTTTTTTATGATACGCTCTACATTTCCTACAGACATCCTATCTTTCCTGCCTTTTATGACTGTAAATATCAGTGGCGAGTCAGGATCCTTTGTTGGATGATAAGCCTTTAGGTAATTCCTCATGTGGTCGGCAGTTGTGTCTGTGATAGCAACGATTCGTTCCTTATCACCTTTTCCATATATTCTAAGGTAAGGTATCTCGGCATCCAGATTTACTGAAGAGACATCAAGCGATAACAATTCAGAGACCCGGATGGCCGAATCATAAAGTAAGATAAGGATCATCTGATCCCTTCGGCCAATCTTTGTATTCGGAGGGGCTGATAGTAATGCTTTAAGATCCTCCTCAGATATCACTTCCCTTGTCAGTTTTGGCACTTTGAGAAATGGAACATGTGAAGCCGTCAGTGCTACTGACTGTAAAGAAATATCACCATTCGCAACATACCAGAGGTATGCCCTGATTGCTGCCAGCCTGTTATTACAGGTAGTTTCAGCATTTCCGTTTTTGTTCAGAAACTCCATATAGGACAACAACAGGTCATGTGTACAATCCTCGAATCCGAAGGAGCGTATAGACAGATGCAGAGCGTCTGTTATATATCGTCTGAAAACTGTCAGTGCATCCCGGTAAGTCTCCACCGTATTTCTGCTTTTTAGCGCCTGTTCCGGCAGGTAATGTTCTAGGAATTCAAGGGTTTTTGAAAAGAACAGCTTCTTCTGTGGCTTTATTCTACTCATAAGTATTTACCTCCGGGATTACAAGTTTTCCAGTCCTATCTTTGGACCTGATTATACGGAACGCTTCAGCAACCTGATGGTAGTAGTAAAAAGTTTCATCCGGACTTTGATGACCTAAATACCTGCTGAGGAACGGAAGCATTTCTTTTAACGGAATACCTTCTTCCATCCACAGGTTCATCCGTTTTACCACAAAAGTATGTCTGAGACGGTGTACTGTCGGAGCTTTGTCACAGTATTCCGCATACGGTGTTAAAGCCCAGAATTCCCGGAACTTTTTATCAATTGTACAGTTACTCAAGCACCTCTCAGGTTCTCTTGCAGGGAAAAACCATTCCGACAGGCAATGATATTTACCGTACAAGACTTTTTCATATGTCCGTAACAGTTCTATAAGATCCTCAGGCATATATATCAATCGGTCCTTATGGCCTTTGGAATGCAGTATGCGGATTGTTCCCTGTCTAAGATCCATATCTATCCAGTGGAGTTTTCTTGCTTCTGAAATGCGCAGGCCACAACAATAAATGAGTCGAAAGAGTACCTTATACTCGGCAGCTAGTCGATAAAAACCTGTTATGCTGACTGCTGGAGTGATATTGTCAATATTGGTTTACACTTTTTTCTCAAGAATGTTCGACCTTATGCT
>ERZ838827.679-NODE-679-length-36373-cov-7.122198_pt1 | contig 36373 bp, 28 predicted proteins | sample MGYA00519881_ERZ838827 | MGnify/ENA primary metagenome ERZ838827 (study PRJEB31850, sample SAMEA3708842) | human gut metagenome | biome: human gut; feature: human-associated habitat; material: faeces | place: China | collected 2014 ...
ACATAGCCGTCTCCCTGTTTTCTCATACAGCATTCTTACTTCCGCTCTGAATGACGGGATACGGTAAGGCATCATAATGACAGGGAATATTAAACATCATTCTAAGCGAACGTGAAGGACTGCTGCCGTGGTGAGGAAGCCGGCAAAAAGGGTAATAGCTATTAGCTGTTAGCTGTGAGCTGTAAGCTGTTAGCCGTTAGCTGTGAGCTGTCAGCTGCAAGCTAAATATTCTTTTACGATTTAAATCATTACGGCAAGCGAGTATCCTCAATCGCACTACGTGCGCCAGCAGCTTCTTCTGACGGCCGACTTCATGATTCTTGTATAAGAACATTAAGGATCTGCCACCGTGAGGAGATAAATAGAAAGACCCCGTAGGGAGTCATGAGAGTTATAGATTCTTCACTCTGTGCCACCATTCCGCTTACCCATTTGCTCACAAAGCATTCTTGCCCCTGTTCAGAATGACACCGGACGGCAAGGTATCATAATGACGGAAACGTTAATCGTCATCCTGAACGAACGTGAAGGATCTGTTATTATAGGGAGGGACGCCGATAAGATCACTTCCGCCATTTGGAAGTCTTGGAACATTCTTCACGCCGTCCGTAAATGACATGGTATAATAAAAATAAATTTGCGATGGAAAAAATCAGGGAGGGCGCATGAGCCGGGCAGATACACAATACCTTGGAATTATAAAGAATATACTGGACGCAGGGAGCTTAGGCGATAACCGCACGGGGATGCCGGCGTATAAACTGCCGCACCAGATCATGCAGTTTGATTTGGAAAAGGAGTTTCCGATCCTGACCACCAAATTTGTGGCATTCAAGACATCGGTGAAAGAAATCCTTTGGATATGGCAGAAACAGTCCAATGATGTGCGTCTTCTCCAGCAGTGGAACTGCCATGTGTGGGATGAATGGATGCGGGAAGACGGCACCATCGGAAAGGCTTACGGCTACCAGCTCGGCAAGTATCATCAGGTGGATACGCTTCTGGAAACGTTGAAAAAAGATCCTCAAAGCCGCCGTATGGTGGTAGATCTGTGGAATGTGAAGGATCTGCCCGATATGGCGCTGTATCCCTGTGCGTTTCTTACGATGTGGGATGTTTCTGACGACGGCCGCTTAAATTGTATGCTCGTCCAGCGCTCGGGGGATATGGGTCTTGGCGTTCCTTTTAATATGGCGCAGTATGCGGCTCTTGTCCACCTGATTGCCCAGGTGAGCGGACTCCGCGTCGGACTTTTTACGCATGTTATCAATAATGCCCATGTGTATAAAAACCACGTGGACGCTATGAAGACACAGCTGGCCCGTCTGCCGAAGGCTTACGACGCGCCTGTCCTGAAACTGAATCCCGATGTTCATAATTTCTACGACTTCAAGCCGGAGGATATCGTGCTGGAAAATTATAAGCACCATGAAAAGATTGCCATGGAGGTTTCCGTATGAGCCTGTCCATCATCGTTGCCCGCGCGGCGAACGGCGTCATCGGTAATGATAATAAACTCATCTGGCATTTGCCGGACGATTTGAAAATATTTAAATCCCGCACGATGGGACGCCCCATCATCATGGGAAGAAAGACCTTTGAGAGTCTGCCGAAAGTGCTTCCCGGCCGCGTCCATTATGTACTGACAGGAAACAGGGCATACACCGTGCCGGAAGGGGTCTATGTGTTCCACACTGTAAAAGAATTGCTCTCTGTTCTTCCTGAAGGGGAGAACTTTATCATCGGCGGGGAAAAGATGTACGAAGCCATGTTTCCCTATGCGGATAAAATGTATATCACGGAAATAGAAAAAGAGTATGACGGCGACGCGGTATTTCCTTCTTTCCGCAAAGAAGAATGGAAAGAGACGGAATCTGTCATGGGCGAGGGAGAACCGTCCCATCGCTTTGTTATTTATGAAAGAGTGAGAGGATAAACGCCTCAGCGGCGGAAAAATATAGTTGATCAAGAGTGGTTGCGGTCTGCAGATGGGGAGGATGTATGCGGAAACGTCAGGGGTTCGCCTTGCTTTGGGTGGTATCGGCGGTAAGCATCGTGTTTCTTCTTGGAGGAACCGCTTTTTTTATGCTTCGGGCGGCGCTGCGCTCTGAACAGTCCATGGAGGTAGAGGCGGATGAAGCCTTTCTGGCGCAGGAAGTTATGGAAACGATCAAGTATAACAGCCGTCTGGATGGCACTCTACCTGTTCCCTCCGGAGACCTGGAGCGGAACGGACGGCAGTACCATATTTTAATAGAAGAAAATCATCGAATGATAGAGGGCGTGGAAATGCGGGAGGTCTCCTGCACTGTCACCGATAAGACAGGCACGTCCTTTTCTGCTGTCCTGCTTTTGGAGGCGCCATGAAGCGGAAGGGGTTCATTCTTATGGAAGTCCTGCTGGCGCTTCTGCTCCTGTCAGCGCTGGCGGCGGCTGTTTTTCCGATTCTCGGGCAGACGGCGGGAGCCATGGCATTTATGGACCGGCGGAGGCGGGCAGTGAACGAAGCCGTTTTTGCTGCCGATTTCATGATAGAGAAGATACGGAATAATCTCAGGGGAAGCGCGGCGCAGATGAGCGGGAACGTGTACAGGTACGAAGCGTATATATGGGTGAAGGATGGCAAGAATAAAAAGAAAAAAGTACGGGCCCCTTACAGCTTTTTCGTAGAGGGAGAAAAACTCAAGGTCCGTCTTCATAACGGCATGAGTGAGCCCGTGACAGGAGAGAATACGGGGAGCACGGAAATGACGGCGTTCCTCCTGCCGGAAGAAGGATCCGTATTTCAAGTACAGCCGAAAGGGCTGGTGAACGTATCTTTCCGGATGGAAAGCCGGAATCCGAAAGAAGTATATGCTGTGAAAACGGCGATCCTTCCTTATCGTGACTTTTACGGGGTGCAGTAATGAGCAGGCGGAAAGGATTTATGGCGGTATCGCTTCTGCTTCTTCTGTCGGCGCTCACGGCGGTACTGGGAGGGCTTCTCTTCTCCCTTTCGCGGGGGCGCGGCGGGGGCCTGGCATATAGAAACGGATTATCTGCCATATACGCGGCGGAGAGCGGAGCAAACTGGGCGCTCGCCTCTCTAAGACAGGGGCCTGTAGAAAATAAAGAAGGAACCATCCCTTTGGATGGCAGAGAAGCGCGGGTCCGTATTTCTTCCGTGACGAAAGAGGGAAATACATGGAAAGGAAAGATTTCTTCCGACGGTGTGGATTTACAAACGAAAGTGATGCGCTTTGTGAAAATTACTTTTACTGTAGAAGATGAAGGAGAACGGAAAATCATGGTGGAAAGCGTGGAGAGTGACCGATGAGGTTGTGGACAGAAGACATAGTATCACGGGTGAAGGCTTTCCTGCCTGCAGGAGGACGGAAAACCGTGGTTATGGCGGCAGCAGGGCGGTTATGGCTGGCGGAAATGGAAAAAGGAAAGTATCTTGTAAAGAAAAGCGCAGCGCTTCCGAAGATAACGGAAGAATCCCTTGCGGAAGCGTTTTCCTCTTTCAACGGCATAGGGGAACGCGAAATAAATTTGATTTATAATTCGCCCGACCTTCACGCGGCGTGCAGAACATTTCCCGCTATGACGGAAGAGGAACTGGCGGAAACCATGTACTGGGAGCAGGACAGGATTTTTGGCGTCCGCGAGGATTTACGGCTTACATGGAAAGCGATTTCAAAGGATTCTACCGGCTGGACAGTATCGCTGGCAGGGGTGCGGGAAGAGTCGGTGGCATGCTGGCAGTCGGCGGCGGAAAAAGCGGGGAGAAAAATAACCCGGTGCATACCTGTGACGGCGGTTGAACTTCCGCGGCCGCGGCGGCCGCTGTATCTGTATGGGAGAGGGAAGTCCGCGCTCTTTCTCTTCCGTGAAGAACATATGCAGGAATCGCGGATATTGAATATGGCCGACGCTGATAAAAAATTACAAGTATTTCTCCGGCATCTCTCAAAGTCCTATGATATGGAAGGGCGGGACATCATTTTCATTCCCATGAGCGGCGGAATGAAGGAAATCCCTTTCTGGAAAAATTTGGCGGAAAAATGGCGGGAGAAAATCAAAACTTTATCCCTGTCGGACGAAATAGAACCGGAGCCCGATGATTTTCCCGCCCCGGCTGATGAAAAAGCAGATGGGATGCTTTCCTGTGAATGCGAAATGCTTGTCGATGAAGGGGAAGTTTTTTCCGAGGAAAGCGGAGAAGAGGATCATCTTGTAAAAACTTTTGCCTGTGGAGAAGAAATGGAAGAGGAATTGTGGACGATCCTTCTTCCTGTCATGGAAGCAGCGGACGGAGCAGAGATGGATTTTCTTGCCGGGAAAAAGAGGAAAGTACTTCCGGCCGGTGAAGTGAATTGGCTCCGCGCAGGCCAGGGGGTGTCGGCACTCTTTGCCGCTGCGGGAATTCTCTGTTTTATTCTTCTCGGATATACTTTTCTTGAAGAAAGGGAGGCGGAAGCGAAACTGGCGGGACTGTCCGCCGTACGCATCGAAATGGATGCGGAACGGAAAGAACGGGAAAAAGAAAATCAGCTCCTGTCAGAATTGAAATCCCTGGAAGAAAATGATTTCCAGTGGGAACAAAAATTGATTGCACTGTCGGAGTGCACGCCGCAGGGGATCGTCCTGTCCGAAATAAACGCCGGCGAAGGAACGGTCCATATCACGGGTACGGCGGATTCCCCGGTGACGGCCATGCGATTTCAAAAGGAACTGGAAAAGGCCTGGGGCGGTAAAATATATATCGAAAAGCAAAAACGGGAACCAAACTTAAAAATGGCGGCGTTCACTCTTTTGTGGAAAGGCGGTCAGCCATGAGCCTCAATGAATTTCTGAATGATAAAAAATACACCGCCGCCTTCTTTCTGCTGGCGCTGTGTTTCTTTCTCCTCGACTGGTATCTTTTTGCTGCCGTGGGGGAAAAGGAAGAACACATCCGCCGGCTGGAGACAGAAACCGCTCTTCTGGAAAACCGGGCCAAACTTCCGAAAAGAAGCAGCCGGATGCCCTTTCTGGAAACTCTTCTCGAAGATACTGCGGCAGATACGGTTTTCTCCGCCTTTATAGAAAGCGGCTGCGCTGTGGAAGAAATAAAGGAAGAAGAAAATGAAAAGTTCCATGTATTTCATGTAAAAGGGAAAGGTTCTTTTTCACAAATCACCGCGGCCTTTGGTATAATAAAAAGCAAAGAGAGATGGTCGGCGGCGGAGCTTTGCGTCCTGAAACGGGAAGGAAACCTTCTTGCCTATGAAGTGGAAGTCCGCGCCGTCCGAAACCGAGGTACGTATGAAAAAGAGAAATATAGTCCTGATCGGGCCTATGGGGACGGGAAAGAGCCGGGCGGCCAAAATACTCGCCGACGGTTTTGACTGGCAGCTTGCCGATACCGACCGCATGATGGAACGGGAAACAGGAATGCGGATTGCTGACTATTACCGCGCAGCAGGCGCCGAAGCCTTTGAAGAAAAGGAAATGGCGCTGATTAACCGCGTCCGGTACTACCATGAGGCTGTCATCGCCATGGGCGGGAATTATCCCATGACGGAAAAGAAATTCAGGCTGCTGTCCGAGCATGGCCTTGTGATTTTGCTTTTTGCCAAACCTTACCGTCTGGCGGAGCGGGTACGCCGCCGTGTCGGGAAACGGCCGACTATGGACTATTCCGACGTCGACGGTTACATCCGGCAGATGCTTCGCAAATGGACAAAATGGAAAGACCGCGTCGATCTCGTCATCAACACGACAAATACCCATCCCGAGCAGACCGCACTCCTCGTGGCCAGGTACATTGACCGCCATCATGTGGAATTTGTAGAAAGAAGTTAAATTAGCTGTGAGCTTTCAGCTATTCGCTGCGAGATATAAAAATTCATAATAAAGATGCAAGCGATGGAGGAATATTTATCGTGGCAAATTATCGGAATTTAATGGTTTGGCAAAATTCTCGCAAGTTGGTGAAGCAAATTTATGATCTTACAGGGAAATTTCCTTTAGAAGAGAAATTTGGACTTGCTAATCAAATTCAACGGGCAGCAGTATCAATACCATCTAATATTGCAGAAGGGTATGGAAGGAATTCTAATAAAGAAATGATCCGTTTTCTATCTATTGCGAAAGGATCACTGTATGAAGTGGAAACACAATTGTATATAGCAATAGATCTAAAATACCTTTCAGAAAAGGAAACACAACCGGTTATGGAACAGTGTAATGAGATAGGTAAAATGATAACAGGTTTAATAAAAACGCTTTCGTGATATTTTACTGTGATAAATAAAATCGTGAACAGGAAGCTAGCAGCTAAAAGCTAGGAGCTAGCAGCCAGCAGCTAGAGGCTAGAAGCTAAAAGCTGTTTTACTAAAGGAGAAACTATGAAGAAAATAGCTGTGCTTACCTCCGGCGGGGACGCGCCGGGCATGAACGCGGCCATTCGAAGCGTGATACGGATGGCGATTTTTCTGCATTGCGAAATAGTGGGGATCCATCGGGGGTACTCCGGACTTTTGGAAGAAGATTTCCGACAGCTGACGAACCGTGATGCCGGCGGAATCATTCTCCGCGGCGGAACGGTGCTGAAAACCGCCCGCTGTCCTGCTTTTTTTGATGAAGACAATCAGAAAAAAGGTGCGCAGATTTTAAAAAACCACGGGATAGAAGGACTTGTCGTCATCGGCGGCGACGGTTCCGTCCAGGGGGCGGCGGCTTTGTCCAGCCTGGGCATACCCACGGTAACCATACCCGGCACCATAGACAATGATATGCACGGCACGGATGAAACCATTGGTCATGACACAGCGGTTAATGCCGTCGTGGAGGCGGTCAGCCGTATCCGTGATACCGCATCCGCCCACGACAGAGCGGCTATCATCGAAGTGATGGGACGGTTTGCGGGAAATATAGCGCTCGATGCGGGAATTGCCTGCGGCGCCGAATACATCCTTGTCCCTGAGATTCCCTTCAGTCGTGAAAAGCTGGCAAGGAGTCTGATCGGGCAGATGAAAGAAGGCAGGACAAACAGTATCATCGTCTGCGCGGAAGGTGCCGATGACGGCAGAGCTTTAGGAGACTGGCTGAAAGAACGGACTAATATAGATATCTGCACTACTATTCTGGGATTTACCCAAAGAGGCGGCCGCCCCGGGGCCAGAGACAGCATTTTGGCATCCCTCCTCGGAGCGGCAGCCGTAAAAGCCCTCTTAGATGGGCAGATTGCTTCCCTTATCGGAATGAATAAGGGGGAAATCCGTATTCTGCCGTACAGCGAGGCGGCGAAAGAAAAAAAGATATTCAAAAAGGGTCTCTATACCCTGGCAAGCATACTGGGCGCCGCGCAAGAAGAGGGGGATATAGCGGAAAGCGGACTGTAGGTTGGTGAAATAAATTAATTCTGAGAGTACTTGCGGAGAATACAGCATGAGTCGGACGGGCAGATTTTACTAAAGTGATAACGGTTATTTTTATTTGCCTGTTAATTTATGAAAATATTTTGTTGTTTAATAAAAGTTCAGTCATCGGAACGCATACCTTGTGGATATTTGGAGTGTGCTGTTTGGATCGGGTTACCTATTTCTGGTGGCGTACATTCTTGAATATGAGAACCGTATTAAAAGGAGCGCGTTAGTGCTTATCGTGTTTTTACTCATTTGTTTCTGTAAATGTCAGGTAAAAGTGCAGGCATTCCGAAAGAAACCCCTGATAGGCCAAAGGATTTTCAATATCAAGTCATATAAGGAGATTATTTGGTTATGCTGGAAAAACTTTACACTATTAAATTGCCGCTTGATGATAGAAGAAAAAAATTATATATACAGGGAAATTTTATACAACGTGAGGAACATATTAATGTAGAGAAGGGCAAAATTGTTGATTTAGGAACTTATTTTAATGCTTTTTCTATAAAAAAATGGAAGCAGTATACTTCTTTGGAGAAATTACAGCTTCATCTTTTTTTACATGGGGAATTCTATATTGAAGTTTATGGGATATATAGAGATAAAGAAAAAATACTGATCAAAGATTGTTGCAAAGGAAACTATATCGCTGATATTGGACTGCAGGGAACAGATATGCAGTTAGTCGGTGTCAGATTAAAAGCGTTGTCGGAGGAAGCTCTGTGTTCCGGAGGGGAGTATAGAGGAAGATTTGCTGACGAACGTGATATAAAGATAGGGATTACAATTTGTACGTTTAAACGAGAAAAATATCTTTTTCGTAATCTGAAACTGCTTGAAAATCTAGTGATAAGTAATCCCGATTTCAATATCCTTGTTATAGATAATGGACGAACCATAGAACAGAAAAACACGGATTGGCTCAGAATTATCCATAATCCGAATTTTGGCGGAAGCGGCGGATTTGCACGAGGATTAATTGAACAGGTTAACCAGGGAGAAAATAATTATGTCTTGCTGATGGATGACGATATATTGATTGAAACTTCAGCACTGGAAAGATTATATTCTTTGTGCAGGCACATGCGGGAGATGTACAGGGGTGACATGATTTCCGGTGCCATGCTTTCTATGGACCGTCCATGTATCCAATTTGAAAATACGGCATATTGGGGACGGATTCGTATGCATGCATCAGGTCGAGGGTTTGATTTGACGAATCAAAAAACTCTTTGGGAAAATGAAAATTTGCCGCAGAAAAGGAATAGATATGGTGCATGGTGGTTCTGTTGTATTCCTTTGGAGACTGTGAAGAAAAACGGATATCCTTTACCGGTATTTATTAAAGGAGATGATATAGAATACGGACTTCGGAGTCGGTGCAATTTTATAACAATGAACGGGATCGGTGTGTGGCATGAAACTTTTATAAAAAAACAGAACGTTGTCATGGAATTTTTTAATGACCGAAATATGCTTATCATTAACCATTATGCTGAGGGCTGTAATCGGTGGACATTTCTGTTTGCTGTATTTGGCCGGTTCGGTCGTCGTATATTGCGCGGAAATACAGAAGGAATAAGAAGATTGGAACTGGCTATCAGAGATCATGGCAGTGGCCTTGAAGGAATCACGGCGGTTCCTTCTGATGAAAAATTTAGACAGGTACAAAATTACCATGGACGGAAAAACATTTTGTTATCTCTTGGAATAACATTTCTGAAAGGTATGCATCAATTTCTTTTTTACGGTACAATAGATAAAACATACAAAGAATTCAGAGAAAAGAAATTAAGAGATCAAGCGTTTTGGCGCAAATTTTTAGGAATAGAGTGAAGTGTGAGAGCATATGAAAAATATATCAGAAATGGTATATAAAATTTCAACATACCATTTTGTGTTCAGTGAATTGATAAAACGGGATTTTAAAAAGAAATATAAAAGAAGCGTGTTGGGCATATTTTGGAGTATGCTTGCGCCTTTGTTTTCTCTTTTAGTGATGAATTTTATATTCAGCAGTTTTTTTGGAAGAACCGGAGAGCATTATATTATTTATTTATTTTCCGGAATTGTGGTTATGACGTATTTTTCTCAATCGACAAATACCGGAATGGGAGCGCTTGTGGGAAATGCTTCTATCTTTTCAAAAGTCAATGTGCCTAAATATTTATTCGTGTTTTCCAGTGTGGCATCCGCTTCCATAAATTTTAGTTTAACTTTGATTTTATTTTTTGTATTTGTCTTTTTAGATGGATTATCTTTCCACTTTAAATTCTTTTTCCTAATATTTCCAATCATTTGTCTGATGCTGCTGTCGTTGGGGGTGGCAATGATTTTGTCGGCAATGAATGTGTTTTTTAAGGATATCGTTTATCTTTACGGGGTATTTATGACAGCGCTGACGTATGCGACGCCTATTTTTTATCCGACGAGTATTTTAGGGGACAGGCAATATTTGTTCATGTTTAATCCTCTTTTTTTGGTTATTAACTACATTCGGGAAATCGTTATTTATAACCGTATTCCCGATTTTGCTTATCATGCGGTTACTTTGTCATACTGTATGGTCTTTTTGCTGGTGGGTTTTGCCGTTTATAAAAAATATAATTATCGTTTCTTGTATTACGCATGATTGAGAGAAATGTATGAACAGTATTGAAGTAAAGAATGTCTCCGTGAAATATATTATCGGAGATTTTAAAGATATAGGAATTAAAGAATATCTGATAAAAAAATTTAAGGGCGAAATGGTTATCAAAGAGAAATGGGCATTGAAAAACATTTCCTTTGCTGTCGAACAAGGAGATCTTCTCGGTATTATCGGTTCCAATGGCTCTGGTAAATCTACCATTTTAAAAGTATTGGCGGGCATTATGCCGCCTACCGAAGGCAGTGTTTCCGTGAACGGTAAAATCGCGCCGCTGCTTGAACTGGGCGCCGGATTTGATACAGATTTGACTGTCAGAGAAAATATATTTCTTCGCGGGGCTATGCTGGGGTATACCAAGAAATTTATTACGGATAAATATCCTGAAATTATTGAATTTTCAGAGTTGAAGGACTATGAGGATGTTGCGTTTCGCCGTCTCAGTTCCGGAATGAAATCAAAGCTGGCGTTTTCCTTGGCATCCATGGTACATCCCGACATACTTGTCCTTGATGAAGTTCTGTCCGTGGGGGATATTGCATTTCAGAAAAAAAGTTCTCAAAAAATGAAAGAATTGATTTATAGTGGGATTACTACGATTTTAGTGTCTCATTCCATGAGTCAGATTCGCAGTATTTGCAATAAAGTTCTGTGGATAGAGCAGGGCGAAATGATGGGAATTGGAAACACAAAAGAAATATGTGATAAATATGAAAAATATATGTCACATAAATAAAACTGTAGCATCTTGTATATTGAAATAGTAGTTAGAAGGAAGGGTGTACATGGAGCCAAAGGTTTTGACTGTATCTATTGCCGGTTATAATGTGGCGTTTACTTTAGAAGAAGCGCTTGATCCATTTTTTAAATGCAAAACTTTGGATAAAATAGAAGTTTTAATCGTTAATGATGGCTCTACCGATAGAACAGAAGAAATTGCAGAAAAATATGTACGACAAAGTTCCGGATCCATTCGTCTGATTAATAAAGAAAATGGGGGATGGGGTTCTACCTTAAATACAGCCATCCAAGCAGGACACGGGAAATATTTTAAACAACTTGATGGCGATGATTTTTACTCTTATGAGAACTTAGATGATTTCGTCTTATTTTTAGAACAAAATGATTCGGACATAGTTTATAGTCCTTTTGTAACATTTGATGATAAAACAGGGGCTGTACTTCGTGTGGTGGGGGGGTACGACGGTTTAGTACCCTATAGAGAAACGATCCGGATTTCTGAAATGGAAGATTTTTGTCCGGCTATGCATACATTGTGCGTAAAATTAGATATATTACAGAAAAATAATATGCGGATTCTGGAGAATTGCTTTTATACGGATGTGGAGTTTGTATTGAAAAGCTGCCATTATGCAAAAACGATTGCTTTTTATGAATTTCCCGTTTATTATTATCGATTGGCCCGTGCCGGGCAAAGTATGAGCATACAGGGGGTGAGAAAACACTATAAGGATCATATGAAAATGCTGCTTTCCCTGCTGGCGTATGAAAAGGAATTTATAAATACAGATACAGTTAAAAAAATTTTCCATAGGCGTTTGAGCAGCGCTTGCGGGATGCAGTATATTTTTTTCTTGGCGTTGGAAGGAACTGATGAGCAAAGGCGGGAAATGAAAGAATTCGACCAAATACTAAAAGAACAATATCCTTCTTATTATGAAGGAAATCAAAATCATGCGGTGAGTGCATTACGCAAAATGAATTTTCATGGTTATAAGGGGATCGGTAAATTGCAGACAATGCGAGATAAAAAGAAAAAAATTAATATTTTTGAGGGAAATTAGAATGAATGATCTGATTAGTGTTATTATTCCATTTTACAAATCACCGCTGACAAAATTGAGACTATGTATAGAAAGTTTTATCAGGCAGTCCTATAAGAATTTTGAACTTCTTATTATTGATGATGGTAACCCGGAAAATATTGATTATCTGAAAGAGGAATATGAAAAGCGTGATGCAAGAATCCGATTTATACGACAGAAAAATGGTGGTGTCAGCGCAGCCAGGAATCATGGCATTGACATCGCCAGGGGTGAGTATATTGTTTTTTGTGATAGCGATGATTATGTAGAATCCAATTATCTGCAATCCCTTTTGGATCATGTGCAGGGATATGAACTGGCGGTATGCGGCATAGCAGAACAATGGTTTCCGATAGAGAATATTAAGGTGGATATGCGTATTTTTTCCTCGTTTCCTTCTCGGTTCAATTGGATACAATACGTTAATTTCAGTGTCAATAAGATTTATTGTGCCGATATATTAAATACTTATCACATTCGTTTTGATACAGAAATCAGGCTTGGTGAAGATGCGCTGTTTCTGATGGATTATATTAAGCATTGTAAAAGAATACACTGCTTTTCCAGTCCTTTGTACCACTATGTTCCCAATAATAGTTCAGCCGTACATCAATATGATTCCAAGTATTGGGAGTATGAATATCAGGTGATAGATAAGCAATATAAGTTTTTTAATACATATCCTCTTTCAGAAAAGGAAACCATGTTTATGAGATATTGGCTGTATATTAAGCTGAAAGGCGTTATGTATTACTATATGAATTATACAGATGACTATTCTACGGCAAAAAAATATATAGAAAAAGTGATAGTATGTCCTTATTTTCCTGAAATATTTATCGCATATATAAAGAATAGATTTTTTAATAAAAAAGATAGAGTGATTCTTTGTCTATGGAGGATTTTCGGTAAGAATGGCATATTTTTGACAAAATATCTATCTATTTTAAAAAATTGTTTGAAATAAAAGAAATGGGGTAAATATCAACTTATTAAAATAGTTCAAGTTGTTTATATGAATTGGTGGAGATTTAAATGGCAAAGGTTTCTGTTATTATTCCGGTGTTTAATGCAGAAAAGTATATATCTACATGTATAGAAAGTCTGATTTCCCAAAGTTATTCAGACTTTGAAATTATTTGTGTGGATGATGGTTCAACGGATAATTCTCCACGTATATTACAGCAATATATGTTTATAGATCCGCGTATCAAAATAATTGAGCAAAAAAATCAATTTGCCGGGAATGCAAGGAATACGGGGATGGAAGTGGCATCAGGAAAATACTGCATGTTCCTTGATATCGATGATTTCTTTGAAAAGAACATGATAGAACTGCAAGTCCGGCAAATTGAAAAAGATCATGCGGATATCTGTATCTGTGATGCTGATATATATGATGATCAGACAGGTACTTTTAGAAAATCTGAATGGCTGCTTGCGAAATCATATATTCCTCATGTTCCATTTAACAGAGAAGAGATAAAAGATCATATATTTTTTATCAAGACCCCTGCCGCTTGGAATATGATCATATCTGCCGCATTTATTAAGAAATACGCTCTGAGATTTCAGGAAACGAAGAATACTAATGATTTGTATTTTACCTATGCGGCATTGAATCTGGCACAGAAAATTACTGTTGTCGATATGGTGCTGGTGCATTATCGTATGGGAACCGGCAGTAATCTTCAATCAGGTAATGATGAGTCTCCGTTAGATTTCTGCAGAGCATTTTTAAAACTGAAGAAATTACTTATCAAGAAAGGTGTATTTGATGAAGTTAAACGCGGGTATATTAGTTTATATTTAACAAATTTTGAATATCATATGTTTACCTTACAATCAGTTCAGAGTTTTAAGGTTTTGTATGATTATTTTAAAGAAAATGGAAGACAAGAACTTGAGTTGGATTGTCATGATGTGGAATGCTTTTGTAATAAAGAACGATTTAAATTATTATGTGATGTAGTGAATTCTGAAAGCATGTCCGGATATTTATACTCTCAACTGAAAAGAGAGAGAAATAAATTGGAGCATGAAAGAGAGGAAAATGAATCTGTTTTAATGCGCATGAAATTGGACAATGAAAACGTTCTTAAGGAAAAGCAGGAACGGATCAAACAACTAAAGAATGAGATAGGTGATTTATGTTGTGACTTACATGCTGTTAACCATTCGATTTCTTTTAGAATAGGGTGGATAATTACTTATATCCCACGGAAGATACGAGATTTATTAAATTAAATTTTGGGCAAGTACTGCTGAAATGGGATGTTAACTAAAATCTACTGTGATATTTTTAGTGGAAATTCTTTTTGAACTATGTGAATGGTTACATGTAAGAAAGGGGCGGAATTAAATGGGTGCAAAAGTGTCAGTTATTATTCCTGTTTATAATGCGGAGAAATATTTAGAAGAGTGTTTAGATAGTGTTCTTGGGCAAACATTAAAAGAGATAGAAGTTATCTGTATAGATGATGGATCTACTGATAACTCTTTAAAAATATTGCAAGAGTATGAGAGAAGAGATGAGAGATTGATTGTGCTTTCTCATACTAATCAAGGGGCGGGTCATGCAAGAAATAAAGGGATACAAATCGCAAGTGGAGAATACATTGCATTTATGGATTCTGATGATTTTTATCCTGATCAAAATGTTTTGAATTTATTGTATTCAAAAGCTGTTGCGCATAAGGTTTCTATTTGTGGAGGAAGTTTATTGTTTTTTATTCAAGGAAACATCTTGCCAGCTATATCAAATGAGAATATCAAATATTATTTTGAAAAAGAAGGAATAATTAAATATAAGGATTTTCAGCAGGACTACTATTACCAAAGATTTATTTATAAAAAGGATTTTCTGATAGAACAGAATATTTCATTTCCTCTATATTTGCGACACCAGGATCCACCTTTTTTTATCAGGGCAATGGTAATAGCTGAGGAATTTTACGCAGTAGTACAAGATGTTTATGCTTATAGATCAGGTGATACGCAGATTAATTGGACATCTCGAAAAATGATAGACATGTTTTCTGGGATTATAGATGATTTATCCTTGAGCAGTAAATATAAGTTGGAGCAATTACATTTTAGGGTTGCCAATAGAATAAATCGGATTTTTGGCTATACAATTAGGAAGTCACCGATATATAAAGAATCGCAGACATTAATTTTAATGGCACGGCTTTATCAAGCGATTGATAAGGATTTAATTAAACCGAAAGTTGTGGATCTTTCATTTTTGCACGAATATTTTAATGGGTTCGGATTGGAAGCTGATTCTATAAAAATAGGTGAAAAAATGAATAAAAGTGTCGGTTCCGTTAAGGTTTCCATTATTATTCCCGTCTATAATGTGGAAGATTATTTACAGGAATGTTTGGACAGTATTTGCGGTCAGACTTTGAGAGATATAGAGATTATATGTATTAATGATGGTTCAACAGATGATAGTTTGCGTATACTGGAAGAGTTCGCGGCAGAAGATAAAAGGATAATAATTGTAAGTCAGCGGAATAAAGGCCTTTCCGGGGCAAGAAATACAGGTGTATTATTTGCTACTGGGGAATACATTTATTTCATTGATAGTGATGATTATATTGATAAAACAGCATTGGAATATCTATATGAAGAGGCAAAGAAAGATGCTCTTGATATTTTATATTTTGATGGAAGAAGTTTTTCTGAGTCCCAAAGTTTAAAAACAAAATATCTCGGAGAAGATTGTTGTTATCGGGAGAAAGAATATTCAGATATTTATACAGGCGCAGATTTATATGTTGCAATGAGACGAGATGGTGTATTTAGACCGATGGTTTGGTTGCAGTTTATATCCAAAGCGTTTTATGAAAACAAACATTTAGCATTTCGCGAAGGCATTATGCATGAAGATGTTTTATTCAGTTATATTTCTGTTTTAAAGGCACAACGTGTAAGTCATAGACGTAAAGCATTCTATCATTATCGTCGAAGAGAAGGCGCAATTACCAGCGCGTACAGTTTTAAGCATGTGTATGGGAAGCTTGTTTGCCTGATAGAGATATCAAGTTTCATGAAGTCGCAGGTATTTGATATAAATGTTCTACAATTAATGGGAAGCTATCTGCAGTGGCTTCAAGGTGATATGAAAGCACAGTATGGACATTTAAGTGAAGAAGAAAAAAATGAAGTTACCACTTTGTTACCTGAAGAGAGAGTAGCGATGCATTATTATTTAGGGGAAATTAAAGATTTCTTTCGGATTTTTGAAGAGGGGGATGAAATACATCAGCCAAGGGTAATAGTGTCTATGACTTCTTATCCGGGACGTATAAAAACAGTTCATCTTGCCTTGCAAAGTATTTTAGACCAAACGCAAAAAGCGGATAAAGTGATTTTATACTTATCAGAAGGACAGTTTTTACATAAAGAAGATGATTTACCTAAAGAATTGATTGATTGTGTAGGAAAAGGGGTAGAAATTAAATGGTGTAAAAATGATTTGAAATCACACAAGAAATATTTTTATTCTATGCAGGAATATCCGAATGATATTATTATAACTGTTGATGACGATTTACTCTATAAAAAAGACATGGTAGAAATGTTGATGGATTCTTATAAGAAGCACCCATATGCCGTTTCAGCAATGAGAACACATTTAATAAAATTTGATGAAGATGGAAATATCTTACCTTATAAAGATTGGATAAAAGAGATTCGGACATTTGTAGATACTCCATCTATGCGGCTTTTTGCGACAAGCGGAGCAGGTACGTTATACCCACCGTATTGCATGAGTTTAGAGGTGTTCAATATGGAAGCCATAATGAATATGTGTCTGAAGGCAGATGATATTTGGTTAAAAATTATGCAGGTTGCAGCAAATACGCCTGTTATTTTAGTAACGGATTCTAATTATTTAAAATATATTCCTGCCACACAGGAAGTTACGCTATATCAGGTTAATGGGCTTCAAGGGCAAAATGACATTCAGTTGGAAAAAGTAATGGAATCTTATAAAAATATACGATTGCCTAATGGATTATCTATAAAGGAAAGGCTATATGTTGGGACGGAGCTTTTGGAACACAACAGCCAAAATGATGATAAAATGAATAGCGAATGTAACCGGTTGAAAAATGACTTGTCCCGAATACAATATGATTTTCAGTGTATGAGGGAGTCTGTATCTTTCCGAGTTGGGCGGATAATTACCTGGGGTCCAAGGAAAATACGAGGTTTGTTAAGATGTTTTGCAGATTACGGACTTGTTTATACGTGCAGACGAATTATAGAGCATTGTGGAATTGATATGGGAACTGATGATAAAAGGTAATAAAGAAAGCAGGGTTAGTAAAAAGGAAGAAGGCAGATTATGAAAATAACGGTGGCGGGAACGGGATATGTGGGTTTGAGTTTAAGCGTGCTTTTGGCGCAACATAATGAAGTGAACGCGGTAGATATCATTCCTGAAAAGGTAGATATGATCAGTAAACGTATTTCACCTATCGTGGATAAAGAATTAACGGAATATCTGGAAAACCACGAACTCCATCTCGCAGCGACTCTTGATGGGAAAGCGGCTTATAAGGATGCGGATTATGTAATTATCGCTACGCCTACCAATTATGATCCTGTCAAAAACTATTTTGATACATCTTCCGTAGAAGCAGTGATGAAACTTGTCACGGTGGTTAATCCCGACGCCACTATCGTGATCAAGTCGACGGTACCTGTGGGATATACGGAAAATGCCAGGAAGAAGTTTAATAATTCTCACATCATTTTCAGTCCGGAGTTTCTTCGTGAAGGGAAGGCTCTTTATGATAATCTCTATCCGAGCCGTATCGTAGTAGGCGTGCCTGCTGACGACGAAGACATGAGAAAAAAAGCATTGATATTTGCCGATTTATTACAAGAGGGGGCGGCAAAGAAAGATGTCCCTGCAGTCATTACAGGACTAACAGAAGCGGAAGCGATTAAGCTTTTTGCAAATACGTATCTGGCGCTCCGTGTTTCTTATTTTAACGAACTGGACACTTATGCCGAAACAAAGGGGTTGAATACGAAGGAGATTATCCGAGGAGTCTGCTTGGATCCTCGGATCGGTGATTTTTATAACAATCCGTCTTTTGGTTATGGCGGGTATTGTTTGCCGAAGGATACCAAGCAGCTGCTTGCTAACTACAAAGATGTACCGCAGAATTTGATCGCCGCTATTGTAGAGTCAAACCGGACGCGAAAAAACCATATTGCGGAGGAGATTTTATCAAGAAAGCCTAAGACGGTTGGTCTGTTCCGATTGACGATGAAGTCCAATTCAGATAATTTTCGAGCCTCTGCCATACAGGGGGTTATGAAACGGATCAAGGCACAGGGGGTGGAAGTCCTCATTTATGAGCCAACATTGAAGGAGACTGAATTTTTTAACTCTCCGGTAGTCAATGATATTGAGGAATTTAAGAAACGGTGTGACGTTATTGTAGCTAATCGCTGGGGAGCAGTTCTGGACGATGTGAAAGAAAAAGTATATACAAGGGATCTGTTTGATCGGGACTAGTGGGTTTGAAAGGTCAAAATAAATTAGAAATTTATGAAATATCTGCGCAGGAAGCCATTAGCGACATCTTCCTTCTGCTTTGAATATTTGAATTTTAACATAAATGGATTTTCTAACTTAATTTTACTGGTCAAGCTTAATTTACAAATTTTTGATGAAGGGATAAAAAATGATTCAAAAAATAAAAGAAATTTTGAAGTATTTTCTACCGCCACCTGTACGTGCATTTAATCGTGAAGTAAATAGAATTATTGATACGATAAATAGCCAAAACCAAAACATGGAATGGAGACAAAAAGAAATAGATAACAATCTTACCACCTTAGATAATCATGTTAAAGAAATGATGGTGATACTTGAAAAGCAAAATGCACTGTTATTAAATGCTTTCCGTGATTTGAAGGTAATTATTACAGATAATGAAAGTACGGTATGTGATCGGTTTGAAGCCTTGGAAAAAGAGTTCTCCGGATATATGCTGGTGCAAAAGAAAGTAGTCCGAAATCAGTCTAACCTTGAAGGAAAATTCAATGAGGAAATAAAGCAAAGAAAAACCGGATTTGATAATCTCAACCAAAGAATTGAGGATTTGTTTGTAAATATAGAGAGATATGCAGACGTACAGGCGAATAAGTTTACCGGAATAGGTGACACAGTAGCTCAAAACCAAATTAGCCTTGAAGAAAAATTCAATGAGGAAATAAAGCAAAGAAAAACCGGATTTGACAATCTTGACCAAAAGATTGCAGATTTATTTGTCAAGATACAGCGGTATGGAGATACCCAAGAAAAAAAGATATCCACGTTGGAAGAAGAAGTGAAGAGACAAAGAGAACTCATAAAAGTATCGTCAGATAAACTTGCACGCGTATCTGATGGATTGAATGATGACAATATTAAAAATATAGAGCAGTTAGCTGATATAAGGAATACATCTCTTGTGATGGGAAGAGATATATCAGAGGCAGTCTGGGCAGAAATTTATAACAGTACAATTACAAAAAGCCGGTGGCTGAAAGACAAGGCGTTTTCACCGGGACGCTGGGCTGTAGGATATCCATACTTATATGTTATGTATCGTATTCTGAATGAGGTTCAGCCTCAAAATATTCTTGAACTTGGATTGGGGCAGTCGACCAAGATGATTGGACAGTACACTTCTTATTACAAAAGAGTCCATCATCAGGTTGTAGAGCATGATCCGGAATGGATAGATTTTTTTAAAAAGAATTATTCGTTATCGGAAAGGACAAAGCTAATACAGCTTAATAGGGAATTTGTACCCTATAAGGAAGCAGAAAAAGTTCGGGTATTCAAGGATTTTTCTCAAACATTTAAAGGGCAGAAATTTGATTTTATTTCCATAGATGCTCCTTTGGGAGGGGATATGAAAGAATACGCACGCATTGATGTCTTGCAGATGATTCCGGCATGCTTGGCAGAAGACTTTATTATTATGATAGATGATTGTGAACGTAGTGGTGAAAAACGCACAGTAATGGAAATGGAAAGAGTGCTTCAGGAAAATCAGATATTATATAGGAAAGGAAAGTATTCCGGCAAAAAAGATTGTATCGTTATTGCAGCTAATGTGTTAAAGTTTGTTTGTTCTATGTAAATGGTCATGTATGGAGGCGGAATTAGACGAGTTCAAAAATATCTGCGAACCGGTATTTTTATAACAATCTTTTTCAGTTGTGGCAGATGTTGTATACCAAAATATACAAAGCAGATTTGGCAGGAATTAATTGAAAAGCCCTTTTTTCAATTCGAGGAAAGGGCTTTTGCTGTGTAATGAAAGTTTGATTTATTGTGTGCTATTATAGTAATGATATTTCTATAATATATATGGATAAAACTTTTTGGAAATTGGATAAATGCTTGGGAGTGAATCACTTGGTATATACTGAAAGATTTATTGTGAAAAGAAATAAGCAGGTACGGCAATTTGCATAAAGGCGAGGAAGAATTCAAAGGTAGGGGCGGATGATTAAATGAATGTAAGGCTACACGGAAAGTGGAAGTCCGGTAAAGACTGGTCCAGGTTTTTTTCATTAGGGCTTATATTTACGGATTATACCGCCATACTGTCGGCGGAGATATTATCTGTCGCAGTGCGGGACTGGATTATGTCCGGCTATGAAAGTATGCATGTATCATGGCTTAACCTCCATGTATTTTTTCCTTTATGCTTTATTCTATGTATCCATTTAAGCGGGTTGTATTGGAAACGTATGCAGTTTTGGGAAGTGATTACACGGCTTTTTAAGTCCTGCATATATGGAATTGTCATGGTGATTATGATTCTGTATTTTGCCCAGATTGGACAGGTGACTTCCAGGCTTTTTGTTGCACTGCTTTTTGTTTTTGGCTTTTTATTCCTTGTCCTGTTCCGATTTATCCTGAAAAAGATACAGAGCCGCTTCGGTATCATGCAGCTTCCCGTGCTGCTGATGGGGGCGGGGAAAACGGCAGCGCTTCTTGTTTCCGATCTGGAAAGGGATTCCGGTCTGAATTATAAATTTATCGGGTTTCTGGAAGATAACAGGCCGGATGAGACTGTAAAAAGAAGTTTGCCCTGGCTTGGCGGCTTTGCTGACGCAAAAAAGATAGTAAGGGAAACAGGAGTAAAAAATATTATTGTCATGGCGCCGGGATTGCCGAAAGAGATGCTGGAGCAGATTGTATACGATTTACAGCCGCTTGTGAAAAATATTTCCTTTATTCCTGACCTGGGGTCGCTTCCGGTGGGAGTAATTGATATTATCTCATTAGCGGACGGAAGACAAGTGGCATTTCGAATCTATAACCGGCTCAGCAACAGATGGAACCGTTTTGTAAAATATATTTTTGATATGGTATCTACGGCCCTGGGGGTTATCTGCATATCGCCTCTGGTAATCCTGATTGCGTTATTAATCCGTGCAGACTCGAGGGGGGATATTATTTTTAAGCATAAACGGATCGGCAAAGGGGGAAAGGAATTTTATTGTTATAAATTCAGGAGCATGTACGAAGATGCGCCCCGGCGTTTGGAAAAGTATTTTTTGAAATATCCGGAGGCTAAAGAAACTTGGGAAAAAAACTTCAAACTGAAGCATGATCCCCGTGTAACTAGAGTCGGTCGGTTTTTGAGAAAGACAAGCCTGGATGAACTGCCGCAGGTCTTTAATGTGCTTCGTGGGGAAATGAGTCTCGTCGGACCGCGGCCGATCATAAAGGATGAGATTCCCAAATATGGAAAATATATTAATGACTATCTGATGGTTCGGCCGGGGATAACAGGAATGTGGCAGACCGGTGGTCGTAGCGATGTGGATTATGAAGAACGGGTACAGATGGATACCTGGTATGTGAGGAACTGGAATTTCTGGTTTGATATCGTTCTTTTGTGGAGAACAATGAAAGTGGTGTTTTTAGGTAAAGGCGCGTATTAGCGTTAGATGCTGTTTGCTGTTCTGCCAGAGATTTCCCCTGTGTTTGCAGAGAGATAGGGGAGTTAGCGAAAAGCGTATAGCGAAATGAAGGAGAAGAAAGTGGAAAAGTATGACTACCTGATTGTCGGCGCTGGTTTATTCGGCGCGGTGTTTGCCCGTGAAGCAGTGGCGGCGGGGAAGAAAGTCCTCGTGGTGGATAAGCGCCGCCACATCGGGGGGAATGTATATACGGAAAAGGTAGAGGGCATCCATGTCCATGTATATGGCGCCCATATCTTCCATACAAATAATAAAACAGTCTGGGACTATGTGAACCAATTTGCGGTGTTCAACCGTTTTACCAATTCTCCTGTGGCGAACTATCACGGAGAATTATATTCCCTGCCGTTTAATATGTACACTTTCAATCAAATGTGGGGGGTGGTGACGCCGGAGGAAGCGGCTGCCAAGATTGAAGAGCAAAGAAAAACGGCAGGGATCACCGAGCCGAAAAATCTGGAAGAACAGGCGATCAGTCTTGTAGGGACGGATATTTACGAGAAGCTGATCAAAGGATATACGGAAAAGCAGTGGGGACGGCCCTGCACGGAATTGCCCGCGTTCATCATTAAGAGACTTCCCGTTCGTTTTACTTTTGACAATAATTATTTCAATGCGCTTTACCAGGGGATTCCTGTCGGCGGTTACACGAAGATGGTCGCGAATATGCTGGATGGCATCGAAGTCCGTTTGCAGACGGATTATCTGAAAAATAAAACGGAATTGGATGGTCTGGCGGAGAAGGTAATTTATACCGGGCCGATTGACGCTTATTTCGACTATGAATTGGGAACATTGGAATACAGGAGTGTCCGGTTTGAGACGGAAGTGCTGGATATACCGAACTTTCAGGGAAATGCCGCAGTGAATTATACAGACCGGGAAACACCGTGGACAAGGATCATAGAGCACAAGTGGTTTGAGTTCGGGAAAGACGCCAAAGGACAGGACTTGCCGAAAACAGTTATCAGCCGTGAGTACAGTTCAGAATGGAAAGCGGGAGATGAACCTTACTACCCGGTGAATGATGAGAAAAACGGGGAACTGTACAAAAAATATAAGGCGCTGGCAGATAAGGAAAACAGCGTTATTTTCGGTGGACGTTTGGGCGAATACAAGTATTACGATATGGATGCCGTTATTGAAAGTGCGCTTGCCATGGCAAAGAGGGAAATATAAAGTGGATATCAAGATACTGGTAGCGGCCCATAAAAAATACTGGATGCCCGATGACGATGTATATGTACCGCTTCATGTGGGGGCAGCCGGGAAAGAATCTTTGGGATATTTTCCGGATAATACAGGAGATCATATTTCCTCTAAGAATCCGAGTTACTGCGAACTGACAGGACTTTACTGGGCCTGGAAAAATCTGGACTGCGAATATATCGGTCTCTGCCATTACAGAAGATACTTTGGCAAGAGTATTCATACAAGAAATACAGACAAGAAAAAAGAAGCTATATTCCATAGGGAAGACTATGAAAACTTGCTTCAGAAATATGATGTGCTGCTGCCGAAAAAGAGAAATTATTATATAGAAACGGTACGCAGCCAGTACGAGCATGCCCACTGCCGGTCGGATCTGGATGAGGCGGAGCGGGTGGTAAAAGAAATGTATCCCCCGTACGCAGAAGCATTTTCCAAAGTCATGAACCGGAAGAAACTTCATATACTGAATATGTTCGTTATGAAGAAAAATCTTTTTGATACCTATTGCGCCTGGCTTTTTGCAATTCTTTCCGAGCTGGAAAAGAGGATCGATCTGACAGGACGCAGCGTATATGAAAAAAGAGCGTTTGGGTTTCTTGCAGAACGTTTATTCAATGTGTGGCTGGAAAAGCAGGATATAAAGATTTATGAGGCGGATGTGGTCATGCTGGAGCATGTGGACTGGCTGAAAAAGGGTTGGCACTTTTTGAAACGGAAAATATTGACAGGAAATGATACATGAGAAGATGGTGGCAGTACCATCTTTTTTCTTGCAGCAAGAAAATACATTTGACAGAAGAGAGGCTTTTCAGATTTTTGTGTCGTATAATGATTTTAAAAGACAGGGATAGAAAGGAAGTATATATCGTGAAAACAGCACGTAAGGAAATAGAAAGCAGACCTGTGCTGGCGGTCTGCTATGATTTCGACCGGACGCTTTCCCCTGAAAATATGCAGGACGGATATATCCGTGCCGTGGATTATGATGTGGACGGCTTTTGGGCGGAATCGAACCGGCTGGCGGAAGACCACTGCATGGATCAAAATCTGGCGTACATGTATAAAATGCTTCAAAGCGCCAGAGGGAAAGAAATACTGAACAAGGAACGGCTGAAACAGTACGGCGGCAAAGTCAGGTTGTACGACGGCATCAAAGGATGGTTCCGCCGGATCAATGCCTACGGGGAAAAGCGGGGCATCCTCGTAGAGCATTACATTATTTCCTCCGGCCTGCGGGAAATCATAGAGGGAACGGCGATCGCGAAATATTTCACCCATATTTACGCCAGTTCCTTTTATTACAATGAGCATGGAGAACCCTGCTGGCCGGCGCAGGTAATCAATTACACGAATAAGACGCAGTTCCTTTTCCGTATAGAGAAGGGAATCCTGGATATCAATGACAATGCGGTGAATGACCACTTCGCGGAAGGCGAGCTACGTGTCCCGTTCAGAAATATCGTATACATCGGCGACAGTGCCACCGATATCCCCTGTATGCGCCTTGTCAATTCACTGGGCGGCCATTCCGTCGGTGTCTACGATTTGGAAAATACGGACAGCAAAGATACGGTGTGCCGGATGATACGGGACGAGCGCATCCGCTACTATGTACCGGCGGCTTACACGAAAGGAAGTGAAATGGACACGCTCATGCACTGGATTATAGACAAAACAGCAGCCTATGAGGTGCTGGAGGAGAAGCATCTGAGGGACAGGAAAGAAGCGGCGGCAAAGTATTGAGTGGAGGGAAATATATGATAGATATAGGATTTAATGTATTTAATGGTTCTTATATGGGGATAACTTTTTTACTTAGCCTTAGCTCAATTTTTATAACAACATTAGCTTTAGTCTCAATGTTTCCTGCTATTGAGCTCGAAAGGCGGAAAGATGTTCTTGCGAAGAAACTTAATGATTTATGTGACTGCGTGTTTTATACTCCTACCGACATTGATGAATATAAACGAAATAGAGAGAAAATCTTGTTAATATTGTCTGCTTATCAATATAATTTTGAACTGTATCAGCAGCTACAAAATAAATATCAATATATTCTAGAGTATAGTAAAAAAATAGTGCAAGGATTTAAAATATTAATCTTAACGGGGGCTTTAGGTTTTATCGTATTAGTGATTGTCACCTTGATTTATAATACTATTCAATCAGCGCCTGCTATAATAAAAAGCTGGGGTATAGTTATTCTTCTGATTATTGGACTATGTGTGTGTTGTAAATTATGTGGGAAGTTGGGGCATTTTATTTTCCAGCCGGCTAATTTAATAGGAAGAATCCTTGAAAGTAACGAGACGGTCGGTAAGATAGTCGAGTTTCCTGATAGTAAAAGTTTATTTTATCCCAATAAATTTATTTCTGATAAATTTATTAATGCGGCAGTGACTTCGTGGAAGATTCCGAAAACGTTATCTGCCCGTACTTTTCAAAATTGTACATATTTTGAAAAAAATAAAAAGGAAGATAGTATTTATTTCAATCATATATTAGATGAAAGCGAAGATAATGAGTATAATTCATTTTTATGTTATAGGTTACCTAATTTGTCTGAGTTGGAAGAAGAATTAGAAATTACTGTTAAGTATACGGATACCAATAATAAAGCACAACGCGATAAGTTTCATATAAGGAAAAATGAGATAGAGGATTCAATAGAAAAAAATGGTTGTAGTCTTATGTTATGGACTAGGGCTTCAGTGGAAAATATAGAATCCATAACGGTGAAGTTCATGGAAACAGAAATAATTTTCCAATATCGTTGCTTATTGAAAAATTCTAAAAATCAATTAACTGCTTCAGAGTTTGAAAGGTTTAGGGGTAAATATTACTATTCATCAAAGGGACAGTTCTTAAAACCTATTGATAAAAACAAGGAGAAGAATCATGAAAAAGAATTTTAAACCGAATACCTGGCTGTATCCGCAGCCGGTGCTTGTGATTGCCTCTTATGGCGCGGACGGCACGGCGGACGGTATGGTAGCGGCGTGGGGCGGGATTTATGATACGAACCAAGTGGGATTTATGCTGGACCATACCCATAAGACCGTGGCGAATCTATTGGAAAAGAAAGCCTTTACCGTAAGCATGGCGACCGTTTCCACGATGGCGGAAGCGGATTATCTGGGGATCGTGTCGGGGAATCGTGTACCCGATAAGGTGGCGCATGCCGGACTTCATGTGGTGAAGAGCGAATTTGTAGACGCACCGGTGCTTTCGGAATTTCCTTTGACCTTGGAGTGCAAGGTATCCAAGGTGACGAAGGTAGGCGAGGATTATCATTTCGTCGGGGATATCGTGAATATCCTGGTCGATGAGGACATTCTGACCGATGGAAAGATTGACGTGAAGAAATTGCAGGCGATTACCTTTGATCCGGCCGGCGGGAAGTATATTGCTCTCGGTGACGCGGTGGGAAACGCATACCGGGAAGGCAGAAAGTATATGGCGTGACAGAAATTATCTATCGTGGCAAGGAAGACGGTAAGATGTCGTCAGAGTAATAGATTCTTCGCTTTGTGTCACATTGCTGTTTCCCGTCTTTCCCACAAGGCATTTTTGCCACCGTTCAGAATGACGATTGGAGGAAAGGGTGTTATAATGAGGGAAATGTTAATCGTCATCCGAAGCGAACGTGAAGGATCTGCTGCCGTGGTGAGGAAGCCGGTAAGACGTCATCCAAAGTGCCGGCGAAGAATCTGTCACCGTGGTGAGAAAGCCGGTAAGAAGATAAAAGCTATCAGCTGTGAGCTGTCAGCTACAAGCTAAATATTCTTTTACGGTTTGAATCATCTTGGCATGCGAGTATCTGTTTCGGCTTCGTCGGTCACCGGGCGAATAATAATAAGTGGCGCTGAATTGGTAAGAAAGGAGCCGGCTTGATTTGTCCCCAAATTTGCCTTCTAAAGAAGGGGAGTTTCTAAATAGGAAAGTACCGGTTGATTTGATCCATTACCGATGGTATTTCTGAATTTGCGAAAAATTATTGACACAACCAGTTCTGACGGTAAGAATAATTCACTTACACCTGGGGGATGCTTGCATATATGCAAGGTATAAAAATAAAAACGTTTCTTCCTGATTATATATCCGGGAAGGAACGTTTTTGTATTGCGAAGATATATTTCTGACGCCTGGGGTGCGTCTATTTGTGGAAAGTTTATTGCCCGTGATTCTTTTATAATGCTATGCGGAAATCATGGTACAGCCCCCAACCGCTGGATAAGGCAGAAAACAAATAATTACATCGATAAAGTAAATGTATGAATACATAGGAAATGGATGTGGAAGTGTTATGTGTGTTTACACCTGCCGGCTTGGATAAAATAAGCTGGTAATTCCGTTATTTTCCGAGAAAAGTGCGATACGGGATCTACTATGTTTTTTCGCTCAGTACAGCTTGGATGATTTGAGACAGCATATCCTGTTTTTTCTCTGAGAGAGTATATTCCGTTCCATTGAAGAGAAATGTGCTGCTTAGGATGGATCTCAGATCCGGTAGTTCTTTTGTGTTGTACGTACTTCTATCTTCCTGCAAGATATAATTCCGGGGCTTTCCTATCTGAGACAGTTCGTCAGTGGAAAGGTGCAGACCACTGCAGATTTTTACTATATTGTACATGGATCCGCCATCTACATTCTTCAGAATGGAATATAGAGTTCCATATGGCATATTGATCTTTGCGGCGAAATCTTTCAGTGTCCATCGTTGGAGGATCAGCTTTTTCAAATATTCCTCTTTTGTCATAATCGCCTCCTTACTGTTGATTTTACATAAATAATATCGAAATTTCAATGAATCAGGAGTGGGATGTGGATTTTTTAGTAATAAAAAGTTATAATGATATAATAATTTGAAATTTCAAATTAAAGGGAGAGAGGAACGTGTATAAAAATCTGATGGCAGAATTGGCAAAACAGGAGATGAGCCTTGAAGAACTGTCAAAAGAAATGGGGATCAAGCAGGAGACATTGCTGCTGAAGATGGAAAACCGTCATGGAATTAATTTTAAGGAGGCTGTGAAGATTAAAACGATTCTAAAAACGGATATGCCGTTGGAGAAGCTTTTTTTTTGGGAGTCAATTTGAAATTTAGAATCATATGATTGGGCCATTTTGTATATATGCTGTTACAGTATGTAACGGCATACACATGACGGGAAATAAGGAAACTCTTTTATTAAAGTGGACTTGAACAGAAATATGGAGAATAAGGTAGCTTTTTAGGAATGCCTTGGAAATAATCGATCGCTCCGAAATTCATCTCCATTCTTAAGAAATATTGATATGAATCATATTCATAAAGGCATTTGGAATTAAAGTAAGGACAGCTGTACTGTTATTGCAAAAATTAAGAGCACAGCTGTTTACATTATATGAATGAAATGGCACTGAACCGGTAGATAAATATTCATCAGTGAAAAATCTTGTATTTTTATAAAGGCTGGTAAATATGATGAGAAGTATAGAAGGAGGTGTAGGAGGTCTGCCGGATCATATAAATAAATTTTTGATATAGCATTATATTTTTTGGGTATGTAGAGAGGAAGGGTTATATGAACAAAATTTACAAAGTCATTTGGAGCAAAGTGAAGAACAGTTATGTGGTAGTTCCAGAAATTGCCGTCAGCAGCAGCAAAAATAAGGGGAATAAAGCATATAAATCTGCGCTGGCTGCGGTTTTAACGGCGATGCTGGGCTTTGGCGGTTTTGTCGGCAGTGAGGCGGCTACAGTCAATGATGGGGATACATTGAACGGCAGTACCCATATCACCGTAACTAAGGATCCGGCAACCAAGACGATTACCATATCAACGACCGGGCTGGCCAGAACGGGTGATTTGGCTACATTAAGTACGCAGGTGAATACCAACACCGGTAATATCAACAATAATGCTACCCATATCAGTACGAATGCTACCAATATCAGCACAAACGCCGGCAATATCAGCAATAATACATTAAAAATCAACACGCTCACAGCACTGACAAATAGCCTGGGACTTGATGCTACAAAACCGGGGATTAAGTATTTCCGTGCCAATTCCACGGGGGCAGATGCTTCAGCTGTTGGCTCGGATGCTGTCGCGGTAGGGACGCAGGCCAGAGCCACCAAAGATAATGCGATGGCAATGGGGGTAGAGGCCAAAGCAGAAGCCGAAGATTCCGTGTCGGTAGGGCATGCTTCCAGAAACGTTTCTAATGCAGTAAATGGCGTGGCCATCGGCCATGGGGCAATTAACGGTGCTGTCAGCGGTATGACACCGGATGGAGACAGCACGGTCGTACTTGTCGGCGGCGGCAAGAATAGTGTGTCTGTCGGGAATAAAGCCAATGCCCGTGGTAATTCTTCTATTGCGTTGGGAGATGGAGCGGTTGTTCAAAATGATGGCGGCAATCGTATAGTTAATAACAACAGTATGGCGATTGGAACAGCGGCAAAGACGGTGTCTTCTAACAATGCGACAGCTATCGGGCACGGTGCTTTTGTTGCCAAAAACAGTCACAGTGCGATTGCTGTCGGCGAAAGTGCCCAGGCCGGTAAGGAAGCCGCAACGGCGATCGGCAAAGAAGCGGCTGCTAAAGGCAAGAACAGTCTGGCAGCCGGTACTTCTGCTGTGGCCGAAGGAGAAAATGCCGTATCTGTTGGTCAGGGAACGGAAGCAAAAGGAAAAAATGCGGTTGCTATTGGGAATGCCAGTAAGACAGCCGGTTCCAGTTCTGTTGCTGTCGGTGATGAGGCCGGCGCGGCAGCCGGCAGATCTGTGTCTGTCGGTATTGGTGCCGGAAAGGGCATGCTTGGTGATGCATTGGGAACGAAGGGCTCGCATGTGTCTATTGGTGACGAAGCCGGACAAAATGTGGATGGGCAGCATGATATTGCCATCGGCACCAAGGCGGGCGGAAATGTATCCAGCAATTATAATATTGCCATTGGTGTAGAGGCAGGGACGAATATAGGTACTGCCGGTAATCCTTCTATTGGGAAAAATGTATCCATTGGATATAATGCTAATAAGAATACTACCCTGGTGTCCCGTCTCCAGGCGACAGCAGTCGGCAGTGATACGAAAGCCGCTGATGACGCGTTGGCGCTTGGTTTTCATGCGCAGGCAGCAGGAAATGGATCCATAGCTGCCGGGTTTAATGCATTGGCGGAAGACGCGGCCAGCATGGCGCTGGGACAAGGGGCAAAGGCTTCCGGCGGGAACATTGCCATCGGTAATGGTTCGGAAGCCAGCGCGGCCATGATCAGCGGTACTGGTTATCTGACAGGGACTGCCGCTCCTTCCACAGGTGTTTCGGTCGGTACGGCGGCAGCATTGCGCCGTATTACGAATGTGGCGGATGGCGCGCAGGATCAGGATGCCGTTACCGTGGCACAGCTGAAGAAATCCATCGATGAAACGGTCCGGCAGGTGAATGCCAGTATCACTAGTACGACGGCTACAGGAGTTTACTATGATACTGTAACTACCGGGCAGGGAGAGAGTATCACTTTAAAGAATACCAATAACAAAGGAACCGTGATTCACAATGTGGCTAAGGGTACATCGGGAACAGATGCGGTTAATGTTAATCAGTTGAATGAAACAGTGGATCAGGCAAAGACTCATTATTACTCTGTGAAGTCCACAAATGCGAATAATTACAATAATGACGGGGCTGCCGGCGAAGATTCTATGGCAGCAGGCGTCGGCGCCAAAGCATTGGAAAAACGCAGCGCGGCCATTGGGAATAATGTGGAGGCACAGGGAGAAGGCAGCATCGCCCTGGGAACCGGCTATGAGGAAATAAATGGCGGTACACCTACCATTACGCAGACTGTGGCGGCTTCCGGTTATAAATACAATATGGCCATTGGTGCAGGAGCACAGTCGGAAGGGAATCATTCTATTGCCATGGGTACCCGTGCCGTCACCACCATAAAGAATGGCGGAACCAGTGTGGATAAGGCGGTGGCCATCGGTTATGCCGCCGGAGCCTCTGATGATAAAGCGGTAGCAATAGGCAGTGAAGCCAAGAGTAACAGCCGGAGCGCGGCAGCTTTGGGTGATCAGGCACACGCATTGGCGAATGATGCTTTGGCTATAGGTACAACGGCAAGTGCTACAGGAGAATCTTCCGGCGCAATCGGTACGGCTAACACTGTCAATGGGGCAGGGACATATGTCATCGGCGCACGGAACAGTGCTCCCACAACTCCGGTAGCAAGCAATGGTTCAAATATCACGGCGGTCAATTCCGGTGTGTTTGGAAATGAAAATACACTGGACGGCCAGAATAACAGAGTAACCGGCAACAGCAACATTGTCAAAAAAGAAACGGCAACAGAACTGACGGATATTATGCTGACGGGGAATAATAATACAGTCAGCGGCGATGCGGATACGACGACACAGGATGATGCCGGCAAGATGTCCGGTATCACGATTACCGGTTCCAAGAATACGGTAAAGGCAAAAAATAATACAAAGAATCTTACAGATGTCCAGATCGTCGGGAATAATAATACAGTAGATGCATCAAGTAATGCGCAGGGATTGTCCAATACCCAGATACTGGGCAGCAACGTGAATGCTACCATGGGGAATTCCGTATATCTGGGGAGCGGCTCCGCTTATGTGGCAGACAGCGTGTCCACAAAAGGTATGGCGGTTTATAACAGTGATGGTACCTATGCCTATGCAGGGGGCACACCGGCAGGTGTCGTCACGGTAGGAGCTAAAGGCAGGGAACGCCGTATTCAGAACGTGGCGGCCGGATTGGTTGCTCCGCAGAGTACGGATGCGGTTAATGGCAGCCAGCTCTATACCATGACCCGTCCGCTCCGTTTTGGCGGAGACAATTCCACTATCGGCGCGACAAGCGCGGCAGACGTCAATGTGGTTAAACGGGGATCTGACCAGGCGATGTCCATCTTGGGCGGCGCTGACGGCAGCAAACTGAGTGATAACAATATCGGCGTGGTAGCCGATGCGGCGAATAATAGGTTCAACGTCAAACTTGCTAAAGAGCTGAAAGATCTGACCAGCGTAACGACAAAAGACGCGGCAGGAAATACGACAGTAACTAACGGAGCCGGTACGACTGTGACCGACAGCACCGGAAATAAGACGGAAGTCACCGCCGGAGGTGTCACCATTACGCCGAAAACACCGGGAACCGGCAAGACGAATGTTTCTTTAACCGCGGACGGCCTGAATAATGGCGGCAACCAGATCCATAATGTAGAAAAAGGCACAGCCGATACGGATGCGGTCAATGTCAGCCAGCTGAAGGACCAGTCTTCCGGTCTTATTCAAAAGGGTTTCGGTATCCAGGCGGAAGATGGACAAAAAGTGCATAAAGATCTTGGCAGCGATGTGGAAGTCGTAGGCGACGGAAAGAATATCACGACCAAAGTCGAGGGCGGCAAGGTCAAAGTGGCATTAAAAGATGATATTAATGTTAACAGCGTGACGACAAAAGACGCGGCAGGAAATACGACAGTAACCAACGGAGCCGGTACGACCATGACAGACAGTGCCGGGAACAAGACGGAGGTCACCGCCGGCGGTATCACCATTACGCCGAAGACACCGGGAACCGGCAAGACGAATGTTTCTTTAACCGCGGATGGCCTGAATAATGGCGGCAACCAAATCCATAATGTAGCAAAAGGCACGGCCGGTACAGATGCGGTCAATGTAGATCAGCTGAAAGACGAGATCGCAGCCAATGCGACCAAGCTGGTAGATGGAAAGAATACCACCGTTGAAGGCGACGGAACAGCAGCCAATCCGTATAAAGTCAATGTGAAAGATAACATCAATCTTGGTGAAAAGGGCGCGAACGGCAAAGACGGCTCCATCGGAGTCAACGGTAAAGATGGCTCTGCCGTAGTGATCAACGGCAAAGATGGTTCTATCGGTATGAACGGCAAAGACGGAAAGGACGGTCTCACCATGAAATCCGCCAACGGAAAGAATGGTGTGGATGGCACGGACGGACATAACGGGACGAATGGCATGACCCGTATCGTTTATGAAGATAAGAACGGCGTTACCCATGAAGTAGCAACCATGGGCGATGGTCTTAAATTCGCAGGAAATACAGGTACTGTAGCTAAAAAACTGAATGAAACCATGACCATCAAAGGAACCGGTACGAAGGCGGATGCGGAATACGATTCATCCAATATCAAAACCATGGTGAACGATAACGGCGAGATGATTGTCGGCCTGGATAAGAACCTGAAAGCGGACAGCCTTGCCATCAACGGCAAAGATGGAAAAGACGGCGCCACGATTAAAGGCGGTGATGGGAAACCGGGCGTTGACGGGACAAATATCACCCGCCTTGTTATTGAAGAAAAAGACGGGAAGCAGCATGACATTGCGACCCTGGACGACGGCATGAAGTATGGCGGTGATACAGGAGCTGTCATCAAGAAGAAACTGAACGAACAGGTGAACGTAGTCGGAGGCATTACAGACACAAACAAACTGACGACAGAAGATAATCTCGGCGTCGTATCCGACGGCAATAACAACCTGAAAGTCCGCATGGCCAAAGACCTGAAAGGTTTGGAGACTGTGACGACAAAGACAGTTACTGCCGATACAGGAAATATCACTACGGTAAATTCCGATACGGTGAATGCCAAGACTGTCAAGACAGGAGATACCACGATCAATGATAACGGGTTGACCATTAATAACGGTCCTTCTATCACTAAAAATGGTGTAGATGCGGGAGATAAGAAGATTACCAATGTGGCGCCCGGTGACATCAGCCCGACCAGCAAAGACGCAGTGAACGGTTCCCAGCTGTTCCAGACAAACCAGAGCATCAGCAGGCTGGGAGACCGCGTGAACAAAGTTGGTGCAGGGGCAGCCGCCTTGGCAGCCCTCCATCCACTGGACTTTGACCCGGATGACAAGTGGGATGTGGCAGCCGGCTACGGCAACTACAAAGACGCCCATGCGGTAGCGGTAGGAGCATTCTACCGCCCCAATGAAGATACCATGTTCAGCGTGGGAGGCTCCTTCGGCGGTGGAGAAAATATGGTGAATGCCGGCGTCAGCGTGAAGCTGGGACAGGGCAACCATGTATCCACATCAAAAGTGGCAATGGCGAAAGAGATCAAAGACCTCCGCAATGAAGTGGAACAGCTCCGCAGCGCGCTCGGCCAGGTCGTACAGGGACAGGCGCTGGATCCGATGAAGATCAAGCTCTTCCCTGATATACCGGAAAACCACTGGGCCTACGAGTATATCGCCACCCTTGCGGGGAACGATATTATCGAAGGATATCCGGATGGAAACTTTGGCGGCGACCGTATGATGACACGTTATGAATTCGGTGCTATTGTATACCGCGCGATGCAGAGAGGATTCGAAGTACCTGCCAGAATGCTCAAGGAATTTGAACCTGAACTGGAACGGTTCCGCGTGGACACGATTGCGCAGAACAAAGCAGGACAGCCGACAATCGAACGCGTACGTGTTATTCACAACAGATAATCCTGTAAAATAATTTCCGTGTAGTATGAAATCATGCCTCCATGAATATGCGATAGAATTCAGGAGGCATGATTTTTCTATTTTCTATAAAGAAAGCAAGTGAACGATTTTGAAAATAAATGAAACGTCTTGCCCTTGCGGGTTTAGGAAGGCGCCGATTTCAAAGACGCTAAGAGACGCATGAAATTGTGCTCATCACTGATGCCGTGTCTGGCGGTATTCGGATGTGGGAATGGGACTAAGAATATGGAATGAAATATTTTCCTGTGTGACTGTCCGATTTGCTGTTGCGATTTAGTTTGTTTCTTAATTATCCGTGATAATTCTTAAAAAGATGGAAATAAGATAAATTTTTTGCTACAATATATAAATATTGGAAAAGCAGTTTTGTGTAACCTGCGGAATTTATCCGTTGAAATCTGAAGCCGGTTGTGTGACAGGGAGAGGTGAGATAGAGCGCGAAGGGGAAAACGTGACAGCTCTTTTATATTTTTATTTTCTTTAATATTGGGAGGAAAGTATGAACAGAATTTACAAGATTGTATGGAGCAAGGCAAAAAATGCTTATGTGGTAACGTCGGAACTGGCGAAGAACCACACGAAAAGCGCTTCGGGGAAAGCAGTGAAAGCGGCGCTGGCGGCCGCAGTGGGGATGGGGCTCCTCATGGGCGGATACACGGCAAGCGCAGCGGATAATACACCCGGTGCCGGCAGTGGGGTTGCCATCGGTACGGGCAGTAATGCACCGAAAGAGGAAAATGTGGCTGTCGGAAAAGGGGCAACAATTAAGTATTCTAATGGTGCTAGTGCGGCCACTGGGGATGTGGCTGTCGGAAGTGATGCCGTTATTGATAACTATGCCAGCCAGGGCGGCAGTATTGCCATCGGGAAAAATGCAAAAATAGAAAATATGACTGGAAAGCAGGAATCATTATTTGCACTGGGGCAAACAACCTATCACTCCGGAAATTTTTGGGGAACATTACAAATTCCCGACAATCCGGAGAATGTGGCAGGAAGTATAGCTATTGGTGATAATACCTATGCACGGACGGGGAGCATTATGATTGGTTCTCATAATTATAGAGGAGATATAGGAGACCAATCTGTAGATACATCTAAAACAAAAGACTATGGAGTCAATATTAATGCAACCACTTTAGGAACGAATAGTTTTAATCAAGGAGCTTTTTCTACCGTTAGTGGTGCTTACTCCATTATTTCCGGTAAATATGATGGAAGCGGTTTCTCCTCACATGTTGGACAGAATTTTGGCGCAACCATTACCGGTTCTCTGAACAGCATCGAATCAGCCACGGCGTCTAGCCGTTATTCCGGTATTGCAAACAGCATTGTCGGGACGGCAAACCGGACGTTTAACTCTAACGGTTCCCTGATCTTCGGTGCCGGCAATGAAATTACCAATTCGATTACAAGTATTACTGCTCCTTCTGATGGAGGTTCTTCGGCAAAAGAGTTGTCGGATAAACTCCGCACGGCCGTGAAAAATTCCAACAGCGGCGGTGCCACCCTTGCTATCGGCGGAGGAAATACAGCGGATTGGACCCAGCTTTCTCAAATTATTGGTGTGAACAATACGTTGAAAGGTACATCTGGGGCTATTAGTAAGTTTAACATGATTGATGGCTACAAAAATACCGTAACCAAGGTCGAGCACGTGTCCGTAATCGGCTCCGAGAATACCGTTGAAAACAGCAAGAGCCAGACCGTCATCGGGGACAGCAATAAGAT
>ERZ838827.687-NODE-687-length-35818-cov-3.090401_pt1 | contig 35818 bp, 45 predicted proteins | sample MGYA00519881_ERZ838827 | MGnify/ENA primary metagenome ERZ838827 (study PRJEB31850, sample SAMEA3708842) | human gut metagenome | biome: human gut; feature: human-associated habitat; material: faeces | place: China | collected 2014 ...
CAATCCGGGGGAACGAATCGGAAAGCCGGGTCCATGCGGAAAACGCGCCGGACAGATCGGAACCGGACGTAATCTTCGACTGGACGGCTTGCAGATCGGAAACGAACGCGGCGGGATAGTTGCTATACGACAGCGCGGAACGGACGACGGAGTGCCCGGCGTCGTAAATGTCCAGCACAGCGGACAGCACGTTTTCCACGCGGGCGCGGGCGGCCTGCGCGTAGCCCTGCACCACGGCGAGCTTGTCGCGGACGGTCGAAGCGACGGAGGACAGGCTGTCGAGCACGCCCGCCTCCAGCGCCGCCTGCGCCTGTTCCGCACCGGCGCGCGGCGACTGGTAGTCGAAAAACGGGTTGTCCAGTTCGGCCTCGACGGCCTCGAAATCAAGGGCGACGTAATCGGGATCGTCCGCCCGGTGCGGAATGCCCCACCGGGTGATCGCCGCCTGCACGCTGCCGAAAACCGGATGGATCAACTCACCCTTGCCGGTTTCCTCAAACGCTTTAACCAGAGAAGCAATGCCGGAAAGGTAGTCTTCACCCCAGAACAGCGCCGTGATGCGGATGCGCCGGGCCTTGCGCCCCAGATCCTCGATCTCCGCCCCGGCCCGGTACGGGTACTCATGCACGACGATGGATTTTTCCCCGTCGTCCTGCACGGATTCCACCTCAAACGAGACGCCCCGGAACGACGCGTCGAGGAGTTCGGTTTTCCAGCCCATGTCAGTTCCTCAGCCCGTAATCGGCGATAACCCGTTCAACCTTATGGGCCATTGATTCCCCGTCCACTTCAAGGGTGATCCGGTTATCGATCTGTATGGGCCTGTTCATCTGCGCCTCCGAAACCGGATCGCTGTAAATGAGCTTGCCCGCGCCTTCTCCGGCCTCGCGGCCCGCCCATGACCCCAGCAGCCAGCCAACCAGCGCGCCGATCCCCGTGCCCAGACCCGGCACGACGGAGCCTGCGGAAGCTCCAAGGGCGGCTCCAGTCATACCGCCCCCAACTTCGCCGTATGTAGCCCAATTGGCCTGATCCTTCTGCCGCCGGGTCAACGCGGGGTCGGCCTCCCGCTGGGCGATCTCCAGCGCGCCGAAAAGAACGTCCACAGCGGGGTTGATCATGCCTACGCTCTTCGCCCCGGCCTGCACCGTCTCCTTGGCTATGCTCTTCGCCGTGGCGTCGGCAACCGCCTTGCCCCCGGCTTCAATCGCCGTTTTGGCAACCGTGGGCGCGGCCCCGCCCCCAATCTCAACGGCGGTCTTGCCCGCTTCGGCGGCGCTCTTGGCGAGGGTCGTCTTTCCAGCGGTTTCAAGGAGTTTTCCAGCCCCGCCCCCGCGCATGAACTTAAAGGCGGACCATACACCGGACGCGGCGGCAAGCGCCCCGATCGCCGTTGCGGCCTCATAAGCAACCGTGGTCAGGCGCGGGAATTCCCGTGCCCCGTCGCGCAGGCCGGTGAGCATGTTGTCGATATGGGGCTTGACCTCGGAAAAGGCGGCGCTGGCGGCAATGTCCTTTTCGTTGGCGGTCTGCTGGAGCTGTGCGTCGGTTGTGGAAGACATGACCGTATATGAGGCATCAATCGCGCCTTTGGCATTATCAAGCTCGGCAAGTACGCTTTTCTTTGTCTCGGCCTGACTCATTATGCCGACGAAACCGAGTCTGGCTTCGCGATCCTGAAGTATCCGCCCCACGGCGGAGCCTTGCAGGATTTCCTCGGCCTGCTGGAGGAGCGCCTGACGTTCCGGCCCCTTCGCGGTTGCGAGCTGTGTCTTGAGTTTTTTATAGCTTCTGTTCGTGTTGACGACACGTTGCTCCACAATACGGACGAATGCCGATACGGGGTCTTCCCCCTCTATTGCCGCTTTTTCCAGCGCCTTCGGCAGATTGACGCCAAAGTCTTCAAGGTTCTTTGCGACGTCGGGGGCCGTCAGTTTGCCGAGCAGATTGTAGTAGGCGTTGCCCGCCTGATCGCTTGAGCCCGTCACCTCCGCTATGGCTTGCAGGTTGGCGAGGTGCTGTTTGTAGCCCCCCATCCCCTTCATGCCCTTGCCCTCAGAGAATAGCTGAGGCAGCCAGCGGGCTTGATCTTTAAGCTCAAACTGTCCGGCATCACCGGCCCGGAGAGCCATTTCCAACGCTTCTTCCGCTTCGTCGACCTTGAATTGCCCCTGCTTGATCCCTTTGACGAGGATTGCGGCTATTTCGTTGGGGTCCGCCTGTGCCGCCGTGGCCGTCTTCTGGACAAGCGGCAACAGCCTTCTTGACGTAGCGTCATCCAGATCCCCCCTGATCATCGTGCCAAGCGCTCCGGCGGCCTGTTCGCGGCTTCCTCCTCCCGTCCGGACAGCTTCCTTGACGGCTTCGTCAAGGTCTTTCATGCCCGCGATACGGCCAGCGGCATCACGTTTTCGATAGGTGCTGTTCGCCATTTCGGCGAGCTGTTTTTCATAGGCGACGGGCTTTTCCATAGCCCGTGCCGCCACATACCCGCCCGCCATGAGCCCGGCTCCGGCGTCGCGGACGGTGCCCATTGCGCCGCCCACCTTGGAAAGGGCCGTGCCGGTACGCCGGGCCATAGCTTCGAGGCGGCCCATGCTGCGCTCGGCCCGCACGGCGTCTTGCGCCACGCGCCCGAGGCCGGAGCCGGAGGCGCTGACGAAACGCCCGTTGGCGTCCCGCGCGCGATCCGCCGAACGGGCCACCTTGTCGATCGCGGTGGCGGCATGGGCGGCGGCCTGCGCCGTCCGCTCGTATGCCTGCGCGCCCGCGTCCTTTTTCGTGGCCGTCAGTGCGTCGGCGGCCTTCCCGGCGTTGCGGGCCTTCTTGCCCAAGGCGTCAAGGGCGGTCCCGGCCTTTTTGCTGAGATCGTCTTTCAGCGTCAGCCTTGCTTCGACTTCCAGATCGCGGGCCATGTCCTTTCCTCTTTCTGTTCAGGGAGATGTATTTTTTCTTGTTCTTGTCGGGGTTGGGGTAGAAGATTTCAAGGTAGCTGACCGCCTCCGGCCCGGTCATCCCCCGCACGTCGGCGGGGGAAAAGCCGTGCCGGACAAGCGCGGCGATGGTCAGACGGACGTCGGCGAGGCGCTTTTCCCGCCGCTGAGCTTTTTTACAAGCCGCTCCTGCGCGTCGGAGAGGATGCCGAACTCAAGGGAGGCCAGCTCCGCCAGCCGTTCCGGGGTGATCTCGTCGCCGGGGATGGCGCCGACGGACAGCAGGCAGGCCGCCCACTCGTGCCGCCGGATGCGCGCCGCGCTGGCATACTCGGGCGTGTCTTCAAGCGCGTTTTCGGTGTCCTCAAGCGTGGCAAGCCGCATCTCGAAATCGCGCTGGAACGTCTTGCTCTTCTCATCCCACAGCCCGATCGCAAATTGACCTTTTGTCGTATCCACGCGCTACTCCTCCTTTTTGTCCTGCGCGAACATCTTCACGTCGCGCTTGGCCTCGTTTTCGGTTTCGTATTGATCGCCCACTTCCGTCACCACGCATCCGGTGTAGGCCGTGCGGCGGTTGCCTTTCACAGGGTAGATGACGACTTTCGCGTCAATGACGTTTTCCCAGTCGATGATGTCGCCGTCGGCTTCCACCGGGACGGACAGATCAAGGGGGTATTCGTAGACCCCCTCGACGTCCCCCGCGATCCGCTGGCTGCGGTTCATGGTTTTGACGGGCTTGCGGCCCGTGTTGGCCGACGGGGAGCACGAGAACGCCTCGATTTCCCGTCCGTTGATTTCGACGACGACCGCGCCGACGTATTCTTCAAGCGCCATGCGTGCGCCTCCTTACAGTAAAAGGTCGATGCGGCCCGCGAAAATGTGCAGCCCGTTGACCACGTCGACCGGGATTTTGGCGTCAAGGCGGTTCGCGTCCTGCACGTCGCGCTCGACCACTACGCCGTCGGCGTTGGCTTCCACTTCTTCGACGATTTCAAGCTGTTCCAGCTTGCGCAGCACGTCGAGCAGTTCCGAGCGGACTTTCGGGGGCGTGCGCGTGGACAGCTTCTCGCGGGGGAAGCGCAGGGAAACGCGCTCCCGCAGGGCCCTGCGCACGTAGTCCAGCGTCCTGATCGTCGTGATGTCCAAAAGGGACACGTCGGCCACGCCTTCCGCGTTGACGGTGTACGTGCTGATCGCCCGGACGATCTGGACGGCGTCGCCGGGGCCGTATTCCAGCGGGGTCACGCCGTTTTTCAGGCAAACCTCCTGCTCGGTGCGCCCCAGACGCGAAGCCACGGGCGGCACGGTGACGCCCGTCAATGCCAGCGTGTTGAGCGGGCGCGCCGGGTCTTCCTCGCTGGCCAGTACGGCGGCGTAGGCGGCGGCGATCTGTTCGGCGGGCGTTGCGGAACCGGGAAGCACTGCCCCGGTGATGCGGCCCGCGTTGAGCTGGCCCGCAAGCGTGGTCGCGGCTGACAGCGTACCCGTGGAAGCGTAGACGCCGATCGCCCCGCGCTGTTCAAGGGGGCCGGACACGTTGTCCAAATGCTCGCGCAGAATGGTGAGCGGGGCTTGCGCGGCCCACGGCACGCAGTAGATCGTATAGTCGGCGGCAAAGACGGCGGTCAGGGCGTCGGTGATGTCCGGGTCTTTCTGCCCGCCCGTCATTTTCGCCAGCGTCGGCGTGATGCCGGGAACGGTGCAGGCATACGATAAGGCGATCCCGTTGCCGAGGGTGCCCTTGTTCTTCGCGGTCAGCGTCACTGTGCCCGTGGCGGCCTGCGCCGTGACCGGCATGTCCCGTTCCGCGTTGACGGCGGAAGCCAGCGCCGTAGCCAGCGACGCGGCGGCATCCCCGGCGGCTGCGGCGATCGCCACTTCCATATCGGCAACCGTCAGCGTGATCACGCCCTGCGCCGTGGCGTCGCCGGTGAGCTTGAGGGAACCGGAAGCGGCAATGCCCGCGCTGTCGTCGGCCACGGGCAGCACGGACAGATCGACATAGCCGTAGGCACGCATGGCGGCCCGGACCATGCGGGCGGCCTGTGAACCGAAACCGAACAGCTTGCCCGCCATGTCGGTATCGAATACCCGCACGGGCGCGTTTTCCGGGGCGGTGCCTTCGGCGGTTTTCTGCGCCACAATAAGGACCGTCTGCGGGTTGGTGGCCAGCGTGCGGACGGCGAGCTTGGTGTTGAACTCGAAGTATTTTCCCGGCTTGCGGATGCTGGCCGGGGTGTTGTCGAAACTGACGTTCGCGCTAGCCATTGGCGGCCTCCTCGCGGTCCTGTGTGTACGGACGATCGGCGGGCAGGACGATCACAAGGTCGCCGTCCCGCAAGCGGCGCAGGTAGTACGGCGTCTCCGGCACCTTGACCGGGCCGGACGCCTCGGAAATATACCGGCGCGGGTCATGCTCCATCGGCACGGCAACACCGGGGCGGGCTTTCACGGTAAGCATAACTATCCCCTGTTTTGGTTGATGGTTACAAGATCAACGGCGCTCGGCTCGTCGATGTCTGGATCGAGCGGCGGTTTCAGCCAGTACCGCAGGGTGAAACCGGACAACGGCGGAAGGCACGGATCGTCTTTCGCGTGGGTGTCGCCCGGCAGCCGCGTGCCTTCCGGGGGAAGATACGCGCCGGGCGGGGCGTCAAGCGCCCGCTCCCCCGGTTCGCGGACGCGCAGATCGTAGAGCGCCGTCCATTCCTGCATGAGGATGGACATGTTGCACGCGGCCAGCCGTCCGTTGAAGAGCGTCCGGGTGCGCCCGGGCCGCAGGTAGTCGACGCCGTACAGTCCGAAATCGTTGAAGCCGATCAGCGCCCGGACGTCTTCGATCATCTGGTAGCTGCCCACACGCACGGCGTCGCCGTGGCGGGTTGCCTCTTCGTTTTTGAGGCTACGGGCGGCGACCAGTACGGAAAACGTCGCCTTGACCGTCCAGCGGGACCGGGCCGTGTTGCGAGGTTCAGGCGCGGACTCGTCACGGTAGGACACCCACACGGCGGGCGTCTGCCTGATGATGTTTTGCGGCTCGCCGTCCAGTTCCCCGCCATAGGTGCCCAGATAGCGCAGGTACGGCAATTTCGCCGCGCGGATGGTTTCAACAATGGCGGTTTCGATGGTTGCGATCATAGCCAGTCCCTTGCGCCGGGCGTGATGCCGACGCCGTCCGTGGCGTCCCCTTCCCCGGCCTTGTCCTGCCCCGGCAGATCGGCAAGCCCTTTGGCAATGCGCAGCAGCCACTCGATCGCCTTTTCATAGCGGCGCAGGATGACGTCGTTTTCCAACGTGTTGTGCCCGGTGAGCCGGTAGCGGGCCATGTCGCCGATAATATTGGTCAGGATCGGCGGCACGGGCCGGATCGGGACGGGGTAGCGGGAGGACAGGTAGCTGTCCGCCTCGCTTGACGCCCACTCGATCGCCGCCGTGACGCGGGCATCGTCCTGTTCGCCGTCGGCCCCGGCGGCGAGGGTGAGCATTTCATCCTCGCCGAACAGGGCCACAAGCTGATCGGGTGTTGCGTACAGGGCTACGCCAGCCACGGCGAAACCAGAATGGTTACGGCATCAAACCAGATATTGCTGGCCCCGCCGTCGTCGCGCTCGGCGGCGATGACCTTGCGGGCCGCCGCCTGATGCGCGGGCGGCACCACAAGCAACGTCCCGGCCTTGCCGCCCATGCCGAGGCCAAGGGGCCGCCCGCCGTCGGCGGTAAAGCCCTGCATAAGGGTCAACGCCTTTTCAAAGGAAGCCGGGTTGAGGGCTTCCGCGCTCATGACCGCCTGCTGCCAGAACCCGTACCCGCCGTTGCAGCGGTAGCGGATGCCGTAGGGGAGCTTGTCGTTCATGAACACATAGTCGTTGTCCGGGTTGGCGATGACCTGCAATTCCGGGGTGGTGCGCTCCTGAAAGATGAACGGGCGCAACGGGCGGGACACGTCCAAAAGAAACCACGGGGCGACGGGATCGGCGGTGGGCTCGATCAGGTTCGCGACTGCCGATTGCGTGCCGGTGCCGTCCACGTTCTGGAATACCGGGTGATCCTTGGCGAAGAACATTTTGCCGTCGTAGCAGGCCGTGGCCTTGCCGTCTCGCAGCAGGCCGAAGACGATCTCGTCGGGATGCGTTGCCGCCGCATAGCCCATTTCCCGGAACAATGGGGCGTAGACGCCGATCTGGTCGTCCTCGATCGCCGTGCGGGGGATGTCCACCGTGGCCTCATACAGCTTGTTCGTGACCGAATAGCCGTATTCCTTGATTGACTTGAAGGCGCGCTGGCCGGTCCATTCGGAAAGCTTCGGGAATTGCCCCAGCCAGCCGTAGGTATTGCTCGCGTTGCCGGACGGGACGCGGGTTGCGACGGCGGACCATTGGGAAGGGGCCGCGCTTTTGGCGTCCTCAAACTCTTTGGAAAAGCCCGTGCGCAGGGCGTTGATCAGAGCGGACGTGACGACGGCCATTTACTTGCCCTCCTTGGTCTTGGCGGCGATGAAGTCGGCCTCGGACAGGCCAAGCTGTTTGCAGGCATACCGATCCTCATCCGTCAGGGCCGCGACGGGCGCACCGGCGGGAGGGGTGCCGCCCGTCTGCGTGCCTTTCAAGGCGGCGACGGGGACGGCGGACGCGATATAGCTTTTGATCGCTTCCGGGTTGGCCTTCGCGGTGGCCTTCGCCCACCCTTCACAGGACTTCGGCAAGCGCCCGTCGGCAAGGGCGGCGTCGATCTCGGCGGTGAGGGCGGCGGTATCGCCGGTCTTTTCCAGTTCCGCAATCCGTGCGGTGAGCTTGGCGGTCTTGCCCTGTTCGGCGGTCAGCAAGTCGGCGGGCACGAACGCGGCGGGATCGGGATCGGCTTTGGCGGCGGCAAGCATGGCGGTCAACTGCCCGCCGCCCTGCGCCTTGAGCGCCGCCATGACGGCGGCCTCGTCCGCGTCGTCCGCAAGGGCAAAAAACTGCCGCAGGGCATCAAGCGTTTCTTTTTTCATCGGGGGATCTTCCTCATGGGTTTTGGCCCGGACGGCTTCAAGGCCGTCAAGGGCGGGGTTGTTCGTAAGAGCCGCGCCCTTCAGTTCCAGCACGTCGCCGGTCTTGGGATCGAACGAAAAGACCGGGGAAATGTAGCGGTATTCGTCCGCCCTGATGAAGGCGCGGGCCGCTTCCGTCCATATGACCGTGGCGTACAGCCCGCTCGTCTCCACTTCCAGCGACTCGATCCAACCGGCAGCCGGGGCGGGCCTGCCGTTCTGTTCGGCAAGGTACGTCTGGTGCTCATAGTCAATCACCAGAGGCGTTTTCCGGTCCCGCCAGCGGGCCGCCACGACGGCGGCACCTTCCGGCGTGAGACGCCATGCGGAAACGGACGCGCCGTTGAGCGAGCCGGGGCGACCGTCGCGCGCGGCGAAGTCGCCGATGGGCAACAGTTGGATGCGACCGGGGGCGGTGCCGCCCGCGTCCGCAGTCAGGGCGCAGGCGGCGGTAAAGGAGGAGCATGCGGTGTTCATGGCGTCAGAGTAGCAGGGCCACGGGGCCGCGCCAGTTGACGCATGTCAGCGGGTGGAAAGGCGGGGGAGCGGGTACGGATGGAAAAGAGAGGAGGAGAAAAAGAAGCGGCGCGGCAATGAAGGCCGTTAGACCCCCGTTAAAAAATGCGTGGGCCGGAAAAACGGATACGGGCAAGGGAGAAGGAAAAAACGTCCCTGAAAACGGCGATTCTCACGTCAGCCGTACAGCGCCTTGTGCAGCTCGTCGTGGAAGATGTCGAGCAGCTCCTTTTTATCTTCCGGGCCGATGCCGAGGAACGGGCGGGCGGGGATGGTCGAACCGGGGTGGTTGACGGAACGGCGGAAGCCCACGCCGGGAATCTTGAGGGCCTTGCCGTTCCGCGCCCGGATGACGTGCGGTTTGGTCGTGGCCCCGAACTGGTGAGCCGCCGCGTATGGTTTGGCTGTGCCGACCACGGCGTAGTTGCGCCCGAAGTCCCTCTCAAGCGACGAGGCGAGGCTTCCGGTAAGCTGCAAGATCTTGCCCGCATGTCCGGCTGCGGTGCGGGCCGCTGCGGTCGAGGCCGCCAGCGGCTGCCACTTCGCGCCCGTCACGGGATCAGCCTCGCCGTCAAAGGCGTCTTCGGCGGCGGACGCCAGCACGTCCGCGCACCGGCGCATGATCGGCGTAGTGTCCCGCGCCAGTTCGCGCAGGCGGGACACGGCGGCCTCAAGTTCGGACGCGTCGATATTTACATCTATACGGATCATGGGTATCCTGTCTTTAATAAAGCTGATTCGGGTGCGAAACCGTGGGCCTGCCGGGGCAATGCACGGCTGAAAATTTCCGCCGATACCGGATGTTATCGAGCGGGACATCAACCCCGAATCAGCTTTTCTTTTGATGGACAAGCATTCCTTCACGGAGGCTGTCCATTTTTTTGGGTTCTCTATTCATCATATTCCAGACGAGCGAACCGTCCCGATTGATGCGAACCACCACAAGCAGGGAATATTTCGCTTCATGAAACAACCCGAGATAGCTTTCCCTGAGCTTCCCGTCCTCGTGTTGCTTGAGCCAGATTTCAAAGGGCTGTTGCAAGGTCGGCAAAACATAGTTTGCAAACCGCTCCCGCGCGTCGCTTCGCTTCTCAACCATGTGCGCCAGCAATTCCCGCCGGATAACGCGGCTCCCCATCGGCGTCTCGACAATGCGCTGGCGCTCGTCCGTAAAACCGAGCGCCTCGGCAAGCCGTTTTTCCGCCTCTTTCTGCGATTCCGCCACAGGCAACAGTTCCGGCGCGGGCAGCCGCTCGGCGGCGGGAACGTCGCGCAGCGGGCGCAAGCCCATGCCCTTCCATGTGGCAGCCTGCGCGGGGTCCGGTACCTGCGCGAGGGCGTCTTCAAGCCATACCTTGCCGGGGTTGTAGGAAAAACCCGCATCGGTAAACGACTCCAGCGAGCCCTTGCCGCCGTGCCGGTAGCCGGTGACGCTGCGCCGGACGACTTCCCCCGTTTGCCGGTTGACCGTTTCGACTTCCCGCGTGACCATGTGCCCGGCGCTGTCCGAAACCTCCAGCCCCCGGCGCTTGAGGCGGGATTCGGAATAGGCGGCGACGCGGCAACGGCAGTTCCAGCCGTTCGGCGGATACATGGCACCCCAAAACGGATCGTCATGGCGGAAGACCTTGCCGTTCAGGGCGGCGTGGGCGGGCCGGGTCTTCTGATCGAGTACGGCGATGTAGCGCCAGTACGGCGCGGAGTCCGCGTTTTCGAGCTGTTGCTTAAAGCGGCCCGCCATATACGCGGATTGCGTGTTTTGACGGTAGATCAATTTCAGCCGCGCCGGGCTGCCTTGCCGCACATACCGGACTTCCCCGGTGTCCGGGTCCGCCGCTTCCTTCTTTCCCCACCAGCCTTTTTGCTTGAGGACGGGCGTAAGTTCGTTGAGAAACCACCGCTCCGTCCTGCCTTCCCTGATCGCCGCATCAACCGCGCCCCGGATGTCTTGGAGAAGATCCAGCTTGGCGACGCCCGCCACGGTGAAGGCGCGGGCGTGCGCCTCCTGCCAGAGATCATGCCAGTTTTCGGTGACGGCGATACCTTTTGACCGGAAATAGCGCACGGCCTCCACCGGCTCCAGCCCAAGCGCGTAAGACAGATCAGGCGTCGGCATGGGCACGCCCCATCAGATCGGCAAGGAAAAACGCCCGCGCCAGCAGCTCCGCCAGCCGCGTTTCATCAAGCTGCGGGTAAAGATTGGCTAGGCGCTCTTGCAGCTCTTCCGGCGTCAGGCCGTTTTCAATCTCGGCAATGAGCGGCGCAAGCAAGGCTTCGGCGGCGTCGGCAAGGGCCTCGTCCGCCCGCATGGCGTCGATCGCGTCCTGATCGGGGTAGCCGCTTGGCGCGGGGCCGTCCTCGGTTTTGGCGCTGGCGGTCAGTGCGGCGGGCTCCGGCAGGGCCTGCGGCTTGACGGAAAGCACCTTTTCCCCTTCCCCGGCCTGCGGGATTTTGAGCTTCTCGTGCGCCCATGCCGCCGGGATGTCCATCACTGACGCCAGATTCGGCAAGGCGTCGGCAAAGACCTTGATGTCCTCGGCCTGCCGGGTATCGAACCGGAACCACGGCAACAGCGCCGGATCGCTGACGCCGCAGTTCAGATAGGCCAACGGCGCGAGGATTTGCCGGGTGATCGTCGCGGCGATCTGCGCGGCGTCGGACGTCAAAATGTCGTGCCGCACCTCGTTGTGGACTTCACCCAAAGCGTTTGTGGACGTCTTCCCGTCCGCCTGTGTGGTGAGCGTCCCGCCGAGAATGGCCTTGGACATGCCTTGTTCACACCGGGTAACAAGGATGCCGGGGATGTCCTGCGTGGCATTGGCTGGTGACTCAAAAAGAATATCCATACCTTGCGGGATGATGCCGGAAGCGTCCCGCCCCAGATTGGCAAGCGCCGTTTTCAGCGCGGCCTTATCTTCCTCGCGGCTTCCCGCCGGGTACTTCCCAAGCCGGAACGGCAGGCCGTGGACCTGCGTATACAGTATCGCCGATTCCAGCGCGTAGGCGCGGATCAGGTACGCCCACGCCACCGTGCGGAACAGGCCGACGCGGGGCAACCACCCGGATTTGCTGCGGTGAGTGTGGACCACCCACCCGAACGGCCACAAGTCCGCGCCGTCCGCCGTGCCGTCGCGCAATCGCAACATGTTGCGGTTTTCCCGTAAAACCTGAAACCAGCTTTGCGGGCGGTGATGGAAGGCAGCCGGGATGTGCAGGCCTCCGGTTTGCGTCCATTCGATTTCGAGCGCGGCGAAGCCGTGGCCTATGCCGTCCGCCAGATCGAGCAGGAGATCGGACGTGGTGGGCAGCATGTCGAACTGCTCACGTACACTACTGGCGATTTCTTCGGCCCGCTTGTCCTTTGCGCGGCCCGGCAGAATCTCCCAGTCCAGCGTCAGCAACGCCCGTTTACGCTTGCCGATTTCCGCCGCCAAGTGCTCGCAACGGTCTTCCATGTCCGCAAACAAAACGTGCTGTTCGGTAATGTCGCCGTCGTCCGCCGCCTGCAAAATAGAGGACAGGCGGGAAGGCGTCAGGCGGTTGGTCATGTTGCCCCACCGTTCCAGATAGAGCATGGGCGTCATGCCGCCGCCCGTTTCCGTCTGCCGGGCGGAAAAAGCCTCTTTCCGGCGTCGCGCCACTTTGAGCCAGTCGAAAATCATGTCCACCCCCCATAGGCGTCAAAACCGTTATACTGCTCGTCGCCCTCACTGGGCCGCACGCCCCACGGGCTTTGGCGCGGCACCCGCTCGAACGCGTCCCGCAGGCTGACGAAACCGCCGACGGCCAGACGCCACAACATTTCGAGGGCGTCGGGGCCGTCATCGTGGTCGGCCTTCGGGAAGTGCCGCAACTGGTCGATAAGCGCCTGTTGCGACGTGTGCAGCCGGATACGGCCTTGCGAAAAATACGGCTGCAACGTCTCGATCCTGAGCTGTTTATCCGTGGAATTGATGATCGGGCGCACGGGAAGCGCAAGCCCACGGCTGGCGGCCCGCTGCGCCAGAACGTCAGCAAAAAAGGCTTGAAACTGCACGGCTTCAACGGCCCAGTTGAGGCAGTGGTACGCACCGTGCAACGCGATCACGTCCTCAATGATGCGGTCGGGGTGGCGCTTTCTTATGGAAGCTTCCACCACGTCAAGGGTCATGGTGTCGCGCAACAGCCCGCCCACAAGGATCGCGGACGGGTCACGGCCCGCCCCCTGTTTGCCAAGGGACGGATCGACCGCGCCGAACAGCAGCCAGTCGCGGGAACGGTCCACCCAGAACGTAATGCACGAGGCAAACGGCGCGTCATCCCCGGACAGCGGATCGTTCTGCTGTTCCGAATCAAAGGCGGCGTGGGAGTCCGCGCGCTTCGCCATGAGCTGGTACAACGGGCGGCCCGTGGGCCACGACACGACCGCGCCGCGCTCCATATCGTTTTGATGGAGATCGTAAAAGGCACGGGCCGCAACGGGGCCGTCGGCGTGTAGAATGGCTTCCCATTTGTCCCACAGGTCCAGCCGCTCGGGCCACTGGACAACGGAGCGAAACCGTTTCGACTGCCACGTGGGCTTGTCCAGCGTCCGGGCCAGCACGGAATCGTAATGCAGGATCGTGCCCACATAGACCACGTCCATGCTGCCGTCGGCGGCCCCGAGGTTGAGCACGGTCTTTTGCAGCCAGTCTTGCAGCTTGTCGCGCTGTTCGGGCTTGGCCACGTTTTCGTCGTTTTCAAGGTCATCAAGGATGACCAGATCGGGCCGGTGCGGCCCGTGGCGCAGGCCGCGCATACGCTTGCCAGCACCGAGGGCTTGAAGCTTCACGTTTTGCGCGGTCAAAATGGTGCCGACGTTCCAGACGCGCCCGCGCCCGGTTTCGGCGGGGAAGTCCATGCCGAGGCGCGGGGTGCCGTCCAGTTCCGCCTTGACCGCTTCAAGTAAAATAGCGGCCTGTTCCAGCGCGTCGGCAATGATCAGAATGTACTTTTTCCGGCCCGTCAGCACGCACCACAGCACGAAAAACAGGGAGATGAACGTGCTTTTCGCCTCGCCGCGCGGGGCGGCAAGGGCAATATGCCGGCCCTCGCGGGCTTCGGCCATTTTCGGGAGCGTCGCGTCAAGCCATGTGTGCAGCGCCGAATCGCCGGGGATTGTGCAGTAGTGCGGAAAATATGTCCGGCGAAAGAAGGTGAAGTCGGCGAGCGCCCGTTCCCGGCGGACGGCGGAAGCCTTGGGATCAGACGGGAAACCTTCACAGTCAGCCTCGATCTGTTGCTGCAACGCGGCGGCAAGATCGGCGATCGCGTACTGGAAATGTTTGGCGGAAAGCTTTTTCATTTAGCCAAGCTCCTTGGCGACATGCGCCCCGAACGGCTCCACAATCTCAAGGATTGCCAATGCGTGCTGCGGGAAGTGCTGGCGGGTGAAATCCGCAAGCATGCGCATAACGTCAAGGGCCGTGGCGAGCCGATCCGTTTCCGGCAGGACGCGGCGGCTGCACGCGACAATCTTGCTGAAGCTGTCCGCCAGTTTGGAAAGCGACTCGACCTTTTCGGCGGGCGCAAGTTCAACATCGGCGTCAATGGCTTCCATGAGGGCCTTGTGCCGGATGACGTATTGCGTGAGCAACTGCTTGGTAACGTCTTCCATGCCCGCGCTGGCAAGGCAGGCCGCCGCCCGCACCTTTTCCCAGTCGTCCTCGTCGGTTTTGAGGGCGTCCGCTTTCCAGCGGCGCGCCGTTCCTATGCTGATCCCGGCGGCTTCGGCGGCCTCCTCCAGCGTGAGCGCCTTGAAGCAGTACGCCGCGCGCAACGCCATGCGTTTGCTCTGGGGATGAGCCATTACCGGTACATCCCGAACGTCAGATAAATGTAGCTCAAAACGCCGGACACCAGCGCCCCGGAGAACGAACCGCCCACGGCCCCGCGCCGCTCCGCCTCCTTCTCCATCCTGTCCATGCGCTCCAAAATGCGATCACACTTCCGGCTGACGCTTTCCCAAGCCTTCTTGTCGTCGTTGTTCTTCGATTCCATTACTCCCTCCGCGCCTCCGCAAGGCGATCCATCTTGTCGCACGCCTTATCCAGCGTTTTTTCGAGTTTTTGCGCCCGTTCCACGCACTCGCGGCGGCATACGTAGTCTCGCGGCAACAGTTCCTTGATGGACAACAGTTGCCGCTCAAGTTCCGCAATCCGGTTTTCCTGCCTGCGCCAGACGTAGAGCAACACCCCGCACAGCGAGGAAAAGAGCCACGCCGGATCAAGCGTCAACGCCTCGATCATTGCGCCACCTTGACCAGCGCCTTTGCCTGCGCCTCAAGCCCCCGGCAATACCCGCCATAATCGCGGACATGGGCAAGCACGTCTTCGGGCGTCGCTAGTGCGTCGCCGCGTACCCCGGCTCCAGCGGGTCCGGCCTGTCCGGCAGACGCAGCATCTCCGGCGGGATCGGCACCTTCGCCTCCGGGGCCACCACCGGCACCGGCAAGGCCGAGGGCTTCGTTGTACAGGCGCACCCAGTCAGCAGACAGGCCGCGACAATCACGGGCGGCAGCCAGAGAAACAGCTTGTAAACGTGCATCAAAATCCTTCCTGTTCTTCGCCAGTTGAGCGCGGGCGTCGGAAAGCTCGGCGGCAAGCGAGGCCACGCGGACGCTTTCCCGCTCCAGCTTCTCTCGGGCGGCCCGCTCGGCGACGGCCACGGCTTCGGCGCGGGCCTTCTCTTTTTCCGATGCCTCTTGGGCCATACCAGCGATCCGCGCCTCATGCCGGGCCTCCCGCAATGCAAGCTCGTCTTTCAGATCCGTAATCCAGACGCCCGCGCCGATGAGCAGCAGGCCGCAGACAAAACCAATGGCCCGGGCGGTCATAGCGCCTCCCCGTCGGCCAGCCTCGCCAGCGCCGGGCGGTAGCGCTCGGCGGCGTAGCCCATGACGTCGCGGACGTACTGGCGGTTGATGCCGTAGGGCGTCCGGTCGGCGTAGGCCGCGCCGAGGCTTCCCCGGCTCTTGCGGCTGTGCGTCTCGACGTGCCCGAACCAGCGGGACTGATCGCAGCCCGGCACCTGTCGGCAATAAGCCCGATCCTGCAACACGCCGCCCAAACCGCCGTTGTAGGCGGATACCGTCATGGCGGCGCGGTCCTCGTCGGACGCGCAGCCTTTCAACGCATTCCAGTTCGTTCTATCTTTAAGGATAAGGGCGCGGAGCTGGAGCCGGGGATCGTAGCGGTCTTCCCACGTCCAGCCCTTGAGGGGCTTGTATTGCCGGACTTCATCCCATGCGGACATACGGACGTTCCCGGCCTTGTCGTAGGCGATCGTGATCTGCCCGAGGCCGAAACCGTACTCGCGGGATGTGCGCAACTCCGTCTTCGGATTCCAGCACTTGGCGCTTTTCAGGCCGTAGCACGTCTCTTTTTCGACCTGCCCCGCATAGATCGCCGGATCGTGGAAATCCGGCGAGTACGTCATGTGCTCGTCAAAAAGGACGGGCAGGTACAACACGGCGAGCACGGGCAGCGCGGCGTACAGCTTCATCATTTGCCCCACAGCATGAGGCACAGAAGAATGGCGATCATGAGCGCCATGCGCGACGCGAAGATAACGGCGGCGGCCCGGTTGCCGACAACGGACTGGTAATACAGCTCCGACATGCGGACATACGGCGTCATGACCTTTGTGAGCAGCAGGGACGCCGCGCACATGCCGACGACATAGGCAAGGTATCCGGCAAGGCCGAGGGTGACGGCGGGATCGACAAGCCAGCCGACGCCAAGGCAGATCAGGGCCAGCAACCAGACGCGGAAGTCATAGAAAGGTTTCAGCGTGGCAAAGAACTTTTTCAGCAATTCCATAGGAGTCCTCACGGTTCGCGGGACTCCAGAAACAGGAATCCCCGGTCACTGGTAGAGTACCAGTGCCGGGGAAGCGGGATAGTTGACGCATGTCAGCGGGATAAAATTACTTGGTATATTTAGGACAATCAGGACTGTAGCTGGCAAAAAACAGAAGGCCAAGTTGTGGATCATTTACTTTTTCCAAACATACGCCGTTCTCGATAATATGATCCCTGTCTGGAGTGGCCTGAGTGAAGCGCTTTATTAATTCTTCTGCAAGTGTATTTTGGCCAAAAATAGTTTTTATAGTTTGCCGTACCCCTTTTATATACCTGACAGGAGCACCACCTGTATAATTGACATTAACACGTGTAACATTTCCCGATTCATTTATCTTGAAATTGGCTGAAACACTTGAATCTTTTTCGAGGATGTAAATTTTCGTATTGCCTTTATCTATAATTTTTACAGAGTCTCTTCCAAAAGTTTGCATCCATGCCGGTTCAAATTCTTGCCATTCCCGAGGAGACAAGGTCTCGGCATGTACAACAGATGACATTCCTAAGCATAGTATTATTGCTGCAAGTCTCTTTTGCATCCTATTTCCTTCACCATAGTCGCGCCTGTTCCTTCCCCCTGCCGAACAGCGGCGCGCTTGCCGTCTGGCATGGTAGCTTTTTCAGGATACGCCATACCTGCCTATCAGACAACCGATAGCGACGGGCCAGCCTTTCCACGATTTCCCGCTCGGTTACGCCGCTTTTCGCAAGCTTGTCGCGGACGGCGATGATCTCGGCGTCGCGGGCGTCCATGACCGCCGCCCGGCAGTTGGGGATGTACAGGGAAACGCCCGCGTACTCACGGCACAACGCGGTCGCAATATCCTTGCCGATGATTTCGGCGAGCCGCCGGTAGCGGGCCTCGCCCGTGACCGTGGCCCGCATGGGGACCGGGATCGTCGTGCCGCCGAGCTTTTCCACCAGATACGACACGACGGGCAGGCCGAGCCTGTCCGTCATGTCCCGCAAAGAAGAAGGGAGGGACTCAAGCGCCAGCATCATCGGCCCCTTGTGCCCGCTGGTGCTTGACGAGGGCGGTTACAACCCCGGCCAACTGCTCGCCGTCAAGCCACGAAATGCCCACGCCGTACATCTTTTTCGCGATGGATTCGACGTACGCCCATGACTTCTTGGTGTCGATCCGCAAGGCGTTTATCTTGCCGAGCAGTTTTTCAAGCTCCGGGCGCACTTTCGGCCCCTTGGGACGTCTGTCTTTCCAGCCACGCTTGCGCAGGGCGGCGACAAGCATGATGAGCTGGCGATCGGAACAGTCCGCCGCCGAGCTCTTGCCGGTCAGGTTTTGCAGCATGGCGCGGTACGTGTCATCGTCAAGGCCAAGGTCTTTTTTGGCGATATGCAGTTTGGCCATAAGGGATTTGCGGGATTCCATTCAACACCTCGTCAGATTGTCCACAGGGTGCATTTCAACGCCGCTGTGCAGCATGACGGCACATACCAAAGGCCGTCGGCGGCGCGGATGGGCGCGCTGGCGACGTAGCCGGTCCAGACGGGCGACGCGCCGGGAATGCCGCGCGGCACCCGGACACGGGTCTTTAAGGGAAGGTCTGGCTCGGCCACGGGAGCAATCCCGCCGCCCGCCGCGAACTCGGCGGCAAGGGCGGCGACGTCATCCGGGCAAAGGAACAGCTTCTTCTCGTCGCCCAGATCGTACCAGCGCCGATCGAGCCGGACCCGGAAGCGCCCGGCGGGGCCGCCGTGGTTTTCCGCCGGGGAAAGCTCGATCTTCACGCGGCTGGTGCCAAAACGTACACCAATGGAGCCGCAAAACTGTTTGTCCGGGCGTGTCATTGCGCGCGCCACGGTTTGTTTTTGGGCAAAGATGCGGCAGGTGCCGCGCTGTTCAGGGCGTCGCAACATACCTTGACCATCTTCTCGGCGGCTTCGGGCGCGGCTTTATCAATAAAGAAAGCCGCCGCGATGCGCTTCTTCGCCGTGTCCTGAATGGCGGGAATGCCAGCGCCGGAGCGCGTTGGAATGAAGCGGGGCATATATCCTCCTTTGTTGCTTGTACTCATCAGGCCGGAAATCATCCGGCGACGGCCCGTGTGGGGCCGTTTCGCATGGTTATTCTTCAATTTCTACACAGCCAGAGGCAGAGAAATATCCGTCTGAGCCGCCGTAAACATAAAAACGGGGGATATCCCAATCGAAAGCGCAAAGCATTTTAGACTGCGGCGTCTATCCGTCCGATTGCAGGAGCATCTTTTCAACTATGCGTTCCGCCTCTTCCTTTGAAGCGGCAAGGATTGTTCTGCTCGCAGATCCAAAAAGGTTCACGTTCACATTGTATTCTTTCAGTGCGCCGGGATTTCTTTTGCTCATTTTCCGTTCTCCTCTTCGGGGGCTGTGAGCGCGAGCGAAATAGTCAAATTGAATAGGGAGGTAGAGAGCAACAGTTCCATTCCCGCTTTTCCTTCCATAGCCATAAACATGGCGCACTCCCGCAGCGTCGCCTCAAGGCCTTTCTCACGGAGCGCTTCAATGCCGGATAGTTCACTCATGGCATTGTTCCTTTTAGGCATGGGCGGTTTCTTCATTGGCGCACAGCTTGGCGAGGTGCAGCCTGAAAGCCTCTTCCTCGGCTGCGGACAGCGCGGCTGTTTCGCTGCGCAGATTCTTAATGATGGTAGGGAGCAGTTCGGCGACGCCGCCGGGATTGACGCGCAAGGCCGTTTCAAGGTGGGCGATCAGGCGTTCGATGCGTTGTGCAAACATGGCGCTATCCTTTACGGTTGGGGTTAAATCTGCATTTCTGACACGCCCGCCAGCGGCGCAATGCCGCCGGGCTGGACGTGGGGACTTTTCCGGCATAACGGGCGCAGTCGTGAAAGCTCACCATTTCGCCGTCGTACGGGCACGGATTCCGGGCGTAGCGCTTCATGACGCGATCGGCCATGCGCCACGTGTCCGCCGGGTATTTTTCGGCGATCAACGTGCTGACGGCCCCATGACTGACACCAAGCTCACGGGCCGTCGGCGCAACGCCGATCTCGGAGACGCGGGTGCGGAGCAGCGTGAGCCAGTCAGACATTATGGACCTCCCCCGTGTTGGCATCGGTGAGCGTCTTCGCCGGGGTATTCAGTGACGGGGCAAGCCGCCCGGTATTCTTCACAAGCCGGAAAAGCTGCGGGTTGCGCGGCGTCTGTTCAACATACCCGGCTTTCAGGAGCGCCCGGACGTAGCGCTTCAAGCTGCGTTCCGCGTCCTTTTCCGTCCCGTCGGCAAGGGTCATGAGCAGATCGTCGACGCTCCATGAAGCGGTCCGCATACGGAGCAGATTCCAAACGCGGGCACGCAGGGAAAAACGGGAACGGGCGGCGAAACTGCCTTTCTGTGAACCGGCAACGCACGTCTTGCCGAAAGTAATAAAATTCTGTCCCTTGTCGGTAATCTGATAGCAACCCTCATTGCGCGTGATATAGCCGCGCTCCAGAAGTCGCCGGGCGGTAGAGCGGATGTTGTCAATGGGAGTATCCAATCGCGAGGCCAATTCCCGCGTCAACATGACCTTGCCGCCAGCAAGCTCGTTGAGGATAGCCTGCCCTGTGGTGATAGGCATTACGCCACCTTCCTCTTTCCGCCCGACTGTCTCACGGTAACGGGCGTCCTGTTCTGCCAGTCGTGGGAAAGCGGAATCCCCGCAAGGTCATCAACGCCCACGCATGCAAGGCGGTTGGTCTTTGCCACACGTTCAACAACGGGAATCATGTTCAACACTTCGCGCATGCAGCCGCGCGAGAGACGGTGGATTTCCGCCGTAAGTTCAGGCGACATTTCCACTTCGGCGAGCTGTTTGCATGCGGACTGGACGTCTTCAACCGTAGCGGGCAAAAATTCGACCACCCGCGCAATACGGCTGGAAATCTGCCCGTACCGCTTGATGTCGTTCTGAATATTTCCCATGCCGATCAGGATCACCGTATTTTCGGCGCGGTCTGAAATGTCACGGATCTTTTCAAGAGCCGCCGCCTGATTCGCCAGCGTAAACTCGGCTTCGTCAATGATGATCGGCCACTGGTTCTCCGCGATGGGCTTCAAGAGGCGCGCGAAAAGCTTTTGCGAGTTGCCGCGCCCGTCGATCTCCAGCGCGGCGGCAAGCTCGGAAAGAGCGTACCGGGGCGTCCAGTCCTTGTTTGCCCGCAGGAAGATCGCGCCGGTTTCGGCGGCCCAACTGCTTACAATGTGGCTTTTGCCAAGTCCGGGAACGCCGTAGACCAGCATCATCCCGGCTTCGGCGGCACCGCGCTGTTCAACGGCCTTCACGGCGCTGACGAACTTGCGGTAGTTCTCAGTTTTTACAAACATTTTGCGCATGACGTTTCCTCCCATGCAATGCCTTTGCTTATGAAGATATCCAAATAATCCGCGTATTCTTCGGTCTGGACATACCACTCCAGCCAGTCGCGGTCTTCCTGCGTCCATAAATCCGGGTGAGTCATATGGTACTCGTACCGCTCATAGGGGAATTCAAAGGTAGGCCGAGCCTTGCCGGGACGGACGGATTGCGTAGGCGTCCCGTCTTCCTCGTCCGGGAAATCCGTTTCGAGAGCGGCCAGCGGCTCCACATCAACCACCCGCCCGATCGGACGGATGGAGCTGACGACCGTTGCCGTGGCTCCGATGGCGTCTTCGTTGTAAACCACCGTCGCGCCGGGGAGCTTTTTCTGAACCTGCGCTTGCGCCCTTACGAGCTTGGCCCGCTGCGATTCCCCGGCCTTCCTTTCGGCTTCGGAAATCATGCCCCGGTAATCAATGGTGTTGCCGTCGACGAGCGCCCTACAGATCTTCACCATGTCGGGCGTCTGGACGACGATGTAGCGGGGATCGTGCATGTCATAGCGAACCAGCACTTTTTCCCCATTCCAAGGGCGCAATTCTTCGGCATAGTATTTCTTGCCCGCGAAGTTGATCCAGTTGTTATGGACGGGGCGCTCCGCCGCAGGCATGAACAAATCGTCATGCAGCGTCGGGTCCAGCCGCAAAAGCTTGTATTCCGGGTTTTCGGCGAGCTTCACGTTCCAGTATTCGCCGGGCGAATAGTGCCGCCGCCTGCCGTCCGCGTCCGTAAACTTCGGGAGGGCCGTGTGGGGCGTGGCGTTGTACTCGTCAATGCGGAAGCACAAAGCCTTGAAGAACTCGTCAAATGTGGGCAACTGGTCGGACTTGCCGTACTTTTTGATGTCTTTGTTGACGGAAAGCCGGAACGTCCGGGCCGTGTCCTGATCCATGTCCCGATGTACGCAGGAAGCGAACCGCTTCGCCAGATCGGTATGGACGGTCTTGACCGCCCGCTCCATGAGCCCCTTGCCCTGTGGGCGTCCGGGAATGGAGGTTTTGCAGATCACGCCGAGCAGCGTCAGGACGCCCGTGCCTTCTTTGGTGGACATGGCGTTTGCGTACCCCGGCCCGTTGTCCGTGTAGAAAAAATACGGGACGCAATGGGTGATGCAGGCGACGCGGAAGGCGTCCAGAACGGTGAGCCCGTTTTCCGAGGTATCTGTGGACACACCGACGCATTTGCGGGTGGCGATGTCCAGAATCAGCGTAATCTCAGGCCGAAAAGCCCTTGGCTCGTAGGGGTGCTGCACCAGACCGTCAAAGGTGGTGCCGTCGCCCGTGAAACCTTCACCGGGAAGCATGTTTGCCGTGGAGCGCAACCTATGAGGTCGGATCTTCAACATGGCGTTGCCGGTACGGCATCCGCGCTCCAAAAGCTCCAGCGGTATCTTTTTGGCTATCCGCCTGATCGCGTCGATCGACGGAATGGAAGCCGGGTTCTTCGCAAACGGCTTTAAGGCTGGCAAGCTTTTGTGCTTCGTGATCTTTTCGGGATCGAGAAAGTGCAGAAAGCACAATCCGCCCTCGGGCATTCCAAGCCCGACCCACCGCACGACAATCTCAAATTCCCGGCGCGCCTGATTCATGGAAGGCGCTTGCGGCCTTTTCCAAAGCAGCCGGAATATCTCGAACCACTCCGGAATACTTGTATCTTTCTTCGGATCGGCGGGAACCAGCCCGAGAATGCCCCGGTCTTCATACGTCGCGTACCAGTTGTACAGCGCACGGGTTGAGATGCCCCGCGAAGCGCCGCGCCGGGCGTTGGCGATGCGGGCCGCTTCCATGAGATTTCGCGGCAACGTGCCGTTCCGGTAGGCTTCCACCAGCAGAAGGATCGCCGCCCGGCGGGACTTGCCTACCGTCTCGAAATTGCACACGGCATCGATGAGTGCCTTGCGGGCAAGCGCTACATCACGTTCCCGCGCGGTGAGGTGAGAAAGAGAAACGGTGGGGAACTCAACCACGGCGGGCGTGGCGGGCTCAAGGACGACCGGGAGGCTTTCCCGTTCCTCGGCGGAAACGGCCAGCGCGATCGTTTCGCGCACGTCGGCGGGAAGCTTGGCGGTGGGATACTCGAATCTGCCACCACGACCTGAACAAAGGCGACGATCCCAGCTTTCACGCTTAATCCGCTTATTAATAGCCTGCTGGGATACACCCATAAATTTAGCGAGTTCTTGCTCTATATATGCTTCCTTGATCCCGCTCATAGCCTCACCTCATAAATTCGCCCCGGATTATGCCGCTCCGGGGGAGCGTCCCGCGTGGAGGCTTCGCGGTATTCGCCGTTGTGCAGGTTTCGCCGCCCGCCGCATGTCGAAACAGCGGGCGGCCTGCACGGGCGCGGTAGGGTGACCGTGGCGCTCTGGGCGCTCTGCAGTCCCGGTTTGTAAGGTTCCGCCTTCTCGGTTAGATTGGGCACATCGAAAACAACCATCTAACTCCCGGACCGTCCGGGAATGCCGAGGAGACGGAAATGTTTTGCAATACAAATCTTGATGAAATTTTTATCATTAACGAAGACACGTTAGAAATTCACAGAGTAAGCCACATGTCGGGAAAGTGTGGGTTTAGAACTCCTGATAGCGACTCTTGCCGTTGTACAATTCTTCCTTCGCTCGACCAGAACGCAACACTTTGGATGCTTCGGGAAGCATTCGTTAAGGAAAAATCTTATGATTTTTGTGGTCACTGTTTTCCTGGAATGAGTAAACGCTAGCGGCATACAACACGGCCTGCTGCGGGAACCTGCTAGCCCGCAGTAAGGCCACTATGCCGATAACAATAGCTTCTTCATGGCTCATATCTACCGCTGAGAGTGAAGAGACAAGGTCACGCATCAGTCTGTTGTTGACGTCTCCCTCAATACAGGAGGCCTCGGCGCTTTTTAGACCACGAGGAATTACTTCACCTTCAAACAGTGTCTCTACAGATGCTTCGGCTTCCGCCAGTATGGCGTATCGTTTTTTGTCGCGTGCCGTGGGTGTCATGCGTTTTCTCCTTACTTCTTGTTCCTCTTCGGCAAATACCGAAGGTGCTTTCTTCCGGGATTGACTTTTAAAAGGGCCGTGATTCCTTTGATGCACTGATCGCAGATGTATCTTGTATAGTCTTCGTTCCCGATAAGAGCCTTGCAACTCTCTTCCTCTTCCTTGACACCACAGAAGCTACAGGCGGGTCCGGGGAATTTCATACCGCCCTACCTCTTCGGGATGTAGGTACTGTCCATGCAGCAGTACGGCCCCTTGGTGCTCCACAACGGGACAAGTTCCACCTTGGCTTGGAATCCTCCCTCCACCGCCCGCTCATTGAGTGCGGAAGCCAGCACCGTTACGGCCTGTTCCCATTCAAGGTGAGCTACCTCGGCAAGTACGGCGCTGCGGATTTGTCGGTAGGACCGGGATTGTTCGCTCATGCCGCTGCCTCCTTTCTTTTTGTGCGTTTACCGCCGCAACTTTCATCCCCGACAGTGCCGTCCTTGAGCCTCAGCAGGACGGCGATCCTATGGGATTCTCCATAGGTTCCCTTGATCCGTCCCGCCATCACGTCATAGACGGACTTGGGGTTCAGCCCGTGTCGCCGTGCCAGATCGGCGATAGTCTCGCCACGCCGTGCAAGCTCCTTCTTGATCTCTTCCGGCGTCCGAAGCCGCCCGGAAGCCTTCTTTTCCGCCATAATATCCTCCCGTACTTGCGCCCCCTTTCGGTTCCGTGTAGGGGTTTAGGTGTCGTTTGTTTTCCGTTTTTGTCGTTATTTGATAAAAAGAGTTTAGTCGTTTGTTTAAATTAAGTCAATGAGGTTTTTAAACGTATGGATAATTTTGGCCAGCGGCTCAAAAATGAACGTGAACGGCTAGGACTCACACAAAAAGAACTTGCAGAGGCTGTATCTATTTCATATGTCACACAATCAAACTACGAGACAGGTAAAAGAAAGCCTGACACGAAATACATTGCATCCATTGCAACTATCGGATTTGATTTAAAATATCTATTTACAGATACAAGAGAAGAGAACTCTCCGCTCGCACCTGAAGAACGAGTCGTACTTCAGTGTTATAGAGAGGCAAGCCCTGCCATCAGGAAGGCTGCACTTGCGGTATTGGTGTCAGGAGGAACTGGGAGTGGAGGGCAAAATGTGATGGTAAACGGCAACGTGACAGGGGGTGTCGTCGCTCATACCATCAAAGGGAGCGGGGAATAAGCCTTAAAAAGGGTAAAACTTCTTTTTTTGTAAAAAATCATTTTTACTATTAAAAACAATATGATATCTTGTTTTGCTAGGGTAAAGGTTAAGGTAAAAGTTCGGCAATCTAACCTTTACCCCCTGCGAGGCAAAAGCGGTTGTATGTTCCAAAAATAGATATTTTTCTAATATACGGAAATTAAAAAATATTTATACAAAAAAGCAGTTGTAGCTTTGGTTGTAAGTTCTGAGGATAAACCTACAACCTTTCTGGCTGCCGCACTTCCGAGTTCTTCTTGGAATGAAAAATATTTTTATTCAAATAAATATATATATATTATAATATATAAAGGCATTAAAAATACTTCCGTCTCAATTTCCGAGTTTTTGGTAAAAACCCGGAAGTGCATTTCGCAGTTTAAAAAATACATTTCATACTAACTATATGATTTATATATTGTTAATACTCTTATCAGATTTCGGGGTTCATTTCAGACTTGCACCCTGGAAGAACGAAATCTTTCAGCAAACAGCTTACGAAGACCATAGATTCACAATAGGGGCAATTCCGCGTCATAGGCCGCGTTTTATGGTGTGGACGGGAGTACAAAAATCGCGGCCTGTTTTGACCGCGAAAAAGACACACGTTTTTGTGTACGTTTTGACACCAAACAACAAACGGGCGGCTCCAATGGGGAACCGCCCGTTTTTGATCATCCTGTGATCAATCTGTGCAGAATCGCGCGCCATTTTCGTACAGCAGACGATCAAAAACGATCAATCTGTGCTAAATCGCCCGCCGCACTCCCTTGAGCAGAAATCACCCTAACCACGCGCCGCACAAGGCGATTCACCGTGGATGCGGAAATACCCCGTGTGCAGAATAGATCGCTACCCCGGTCTTACTTCCCGTGGGGAGTTGGAGGGCCTAGCCGTGCATCCGGAGGACACCCCGGAAGCCTATCGATCTCTGCCGGTTGATCTGCTATCACTGGATTCCGGGAGGAACCTCCCGACATGATGAGGCAATCGGAATCGTTTTCTGTCTTTTTGAAAAGGCCATAGGGACGTCATGCTTTCCATGCTTGCGCTTCTTGTGCTTGGGGGTGCCTTTGTGGGGCTCCTTTCCGGGCTTCTCGGTGTCGGCGGGGCGGTGATCATCATGCCCCTGCTCAACGTATTTTTCGACCGCCTCGGTTTTTCCGTGGACACGACGCAGCACCTGTCGCTTGGTACATCCCTCGCCACCATCCTGTTCACATCCCTTTCCAGCGTGCTGGCGCACAGGCGCTATGGTTCCGTGCGCGCCGACATCTGGAAAAAGATGGCCCCCGGCATCATTGCGGGCACGCTCGGCGGCGCGCTTCTCGCTCCACACCTTCCAGGATTATTCCTGCGCGGCTTTTTCGCCTTCTTCGTCATGCTGGTCGGCGTTCATCTGCTCTTCAATTCCACCCCCCGCCCCAAGACCGGGCGGCTCGAACGGGCCATGCTTCCGGTCAGCATACTCATCGGCCTGATTTCGAGCCTTGCGGGCATCGCCGGGACCATGCTCTGCGTGATTTTCCTGGTCTGGGCCGCGATCGATTGGGCCGACGCCGTGGGCACGTCCGCCGCCCTGAGCTTGCCCATCAGCCTGACCGGAACCCTCGGATATGCCATCGCAGGGTGGAACTTCCCGGAGCTTCCTCCCTACTCCGTAGGTTTCGTGTACCTTCCCGGGATGTTCTGCCTGCTGATTTCCAGCATGAGCATGGCCGTTGTAGGCGCACGGCTGGCCCATTCGCCGCGATTGCCGATGCAGGCCTTGCGCCGCTGTTTCGCGGTCGGCAATATCCTTCTCGGTCTTTCGATACTCCGCTCCGTCCTTTTCAGATGATTCCGGCGCAACTCAAGAAATAAAGCAGAAGCTCCGCACCGGCATATTCCAACACCCCGCCTTCCCTAAGAAAAACGCTGCCTCCCGGCGAAAGAACGCAAAAAATCCCGGCAGGAAAACCTGTCGGGATATTCTTTTTTGCTGGTGGGCCATCGGTGACTTGAACACCGAACCAACTGATTAAGAGTCAGCTGCTCTACCAATTGAGCTAATGACCCAAGGACATTTCGTCCACGCTCATTGCGCGAAAAGGGATGTACCGAAAACGAAGGGCTGTGTCAACGTATTCTTAGCACTTTCCGGATTTTTTTCCTCAACAGAAAGAAAAAGTCTGTCTTTTCGCTAAGTAAGAAAATACCCCCTTTCACGCATGGCGCCCACTCCTCTCCGTACTCCCGGCCAGCCGTCGGAGGGGAACCTTTCATCACACGATGAAGCTCCTACGAATCCCATGCATTAAAAATGCCGCATACTCCACCAATCGTCATTCAGTTTGATATTAAATGTGTAAAACAATATACCTCTATTTGACAGAATGTCACTGGAAATACTAACATAAATAAATATCAAGCGGATATCGGATTTAAAAAATGAAGTACTATTTAATAAAATAATACTCATAAGGAATAAATATGGGGTTCACAAATACACCTACTTTGGAAACGGAGAGACTTCTATTAAGAAGATTCTCTGAAAACGATTTATACGCCTTGTTCAAAATACATAGCGATAAAGACGTAAATACGTATTTGCCTTGGTTCCCATTAGAATCCATAGAGGAAGCAAGCCTTTTTCTTAGGGAAAGGTACTTGGACACCTACAGGCAACCTTACGGTTACAAGTATGCGATTTGTTTAAAAAATGATAACATTCCAATAGAGTATGTCAATATAGGCATCAATGAGCCCCATGACCTTGGCTATGGGCTGCTCAAAGCCTTTTGGCGCAACGGCATTGTAACCGAGGCGGCCAATGCCGTTATCCACCAAGTAAAAAAAGATGGCATTCCTTACATTACGGCCACACACGATATCAAGAATCCCCGTAGCGGAAATGTCATGAAACGCCTGGGTATGCTTTATCAATATTCGTATAAGGAACAATGGCAACCTAAAAACATACTGACTACTTTCTGTATGTACCAGCTGAACTTTGATGGACAAGACAAGCGGGTATATAAAGGCTATCTGGACCAATCACCCAATCAAGCGGACTGATACTTGATGAATGCCTACCGCGCTTGTGGTGCTCCCCGGTGGATGGAGCGGACCAAAGCCACCTTTTAAAATAGGAGCACATACGAAAAAAGGACTTTCGATTTCTCGAAAGTCCTTGGTTCGTTTTGCTGGTGGGCCATCGGTGACTTGAACACCGAACCAACTGATTAAGAGTCAGCTGCTCTACCAATTGAGCTAATGACCCGTGCCTCGCGGCGTGAAAAGAGGTTTAGTCCAAATAAGGGGTGAGTGTCAACACCCTTTTTGCAAAAGAAAGGAAAAAACGCTACCGTCCCTCTCATGAAAACGAAAAACACACTCCATATATGGCTCGTACTCTGCCTTGTAACAGGCTTCCTGCTGTATGCTGCGTCTCTTACTCACGCAGAATCACTTCCTTTTTCATTGGATACGGAATATGCCGAACTGGACGGGCATCCTGCGGCCGTACTCTGGGTGACGCCGCAGAAAGGCTATCACACCTACTCCCACTACGCGGACGCGCCCATTCCCACCAGTTTGAACGTCCGCAACGTGCAGGGACAACCCGCCGCAGCCGCAGTCCTCTACCCGCAGGGCCGGCTTACGCCCGACACATTCGAGCCCACAAAGCAGATTCTCGCCTATACCGCCCGGTTCCCGATCTTCATCCGTTTCGATGCCCCCGTATCCGGCCCCCTCTCCGCCGATCTGTCCATGCTCCTCTGTTCCGACAAAAACTGTGTCCCCGTACAGCAAACGGTTTCCCTGGCACTCCCCGAAACGCTGCCTCCGCCGAGCCCAGCCGCATTGGAGGCGTATGGGCAACTCGGTAAAGCCGAAACATCCCCCGCCTCTTCCGAACCCGTTTCTCCGCAAGCCCCCCCTCAGCAATCCGTCACCCAGCTGACGCCGCTTTCCAGGCCGTCCGTCCAGCTTGCCGGAAGCCCCGCTGAGCCTGACGAATGGCGGTTCACGCCGCGTTTCCCGCAGGAATCGCTGGAGCCTACAGCCCTCGGCACGGCCCTGTTCCTCGGGCTGCTGGCTGGCCTTATCCTCAATGTCATGCCCTGCGTGCTGCCCGTGCTGACCATGAAGGTTTCCGCCCTGCTGAGCTCGTCGGGTTATGAGACCGAAGGTCAGCGCCTCGCCCATTTCCGCGAGCACAACGTACTGTTCGCCGCCGGGATCCTGACGTGGTTCCTCGTGCTGGCCTTTTGCGTCGGCGCGCTCGGATTGGCATGGGGCGGCCTGTTCCAGAATACCCATCTTGTGTACGGGTTGCTGATCCTCGTCTTTTTGCTGTCCCTCTCCCTGTTCGACGTGTTCACGCTGCCCGTGCTCGATTTCAAGGTCGGCGCGTCACGCAACCCCAAAACGCAAGCCTACCTCACCGGCCTCGTCGCCACCCTGCTGGCCACCCCGTGCAGCGGCCCTCTGCTCGGCGGCGTGCTCGGCTGGGCGGCACTCCAGCCCCTGCCCGTGATCGTCGCCGTATTCACGGCAACCGGGATCGGCATGGCCTTGCCCTACCTCGTCCTGGCGGCTTGGCCCGGCGCGGCCCGCATCCTCCCCAAGCCCGGCGCATGGACCGGGATCATGGAACGGCTGGTCGGCTTCTTTCTCATGGGTACCGCCATCTACCTACTGTCCATTCTCCCCGAGTCGCAGCGGCTCGCCGCGCTCGTCACCCTGCTCGTCTGCGCGCTGGCGGCGTGGATGTGGGGGCAATGGGGCGGCTTGCGGGCCTCGGGGCGTCAAAAGCTCTTTACGGGCGCGCTCGCGCTGCTTATGGTATGCGGCTCCATCTGGTGGAGCGTGCAGCCCGCCCCCGAACCCGCGCCGTGGGAAACGTTCCGGGCGGACACGTTCCGTTCGCTGCTGAAAAAAGAACCGCTGATGGTCGAATTCACGGCGGACTGGTGCCCTTCCTGCAAATTCCTTGAGCAGACCGTGCTGACGCCCAAACGCCTGCACGCCATCACGGAACGCTACGGGCTCCGCCTCATCAAGGTGGACCTGACCCGGCCCGACCCGGAAGCGCAGGCGCTGCTCCGCGCCATCGGCAGCGTCAGCATCCCGGTCACGGCCATTTTCCCCAAGGGCCTCCTCTCAAACAGCCCCATCGTGCTCAGAGATCTGTACACGACGAGCCAGCTTGAGGACGCCCTTGCCACCCTGTCTCCCCGGAAGTGAGTATGCTCGTGCAAGCTTCGCAGGACGCCCTGCGGCATCTGGAAATCATTATGGTGGGAACCAAGTTCCCGGAAAACATCGGCATGGCGGCCCGCGCCTGCGCCAACACGGGCTGCGGGCGCCTGACGCTCGTCAGCCCCGCGTGGTGGGATAAGGAAAAAGCCCGGCCTCTGGCCACGGCCAAGGGCGAGCCCCTGCTCGACGCCATTGAGGTCAAACCGACGCTCGGCGACGCGCTCGCCCCCAACGTCCTGACCTTCGGCACCACGGCCCGCACGGGCGGCTGGCGGCGCGGGCTGCTGACGCCGGAACAGGCCGCCGGGGAAATCGCGCCCCTGCTCCACGAAGGCAGCCGGGTCGCCATCGTCTTCGGCTGCGAGGATCGCGGCCTGAGCAATGCCGACATCGAGCAATGCCAGCGCCTCGTAACCATCCCCACCGCTGGAGAGGCTTCTTCGCTCAATCTGGCGCAGGCCATCCTCATCCTTACCTACGAATGCATGAAGGCGGTCAGCCGCGTGGACCCGCAGCCGTCGCTCGGCAACGATCCCGGCCAGCAGTCGCGCCGCATCACGCACGAGGAACAGGCCCTGCTCTACGCCCGGCTCAAAGAAACGCTCCTCGCCATCGACTATCTCAAAAGCGACAATCCCGACTACTTCCTGATGCCCCTGCGCCGTTTCCTCGGCAAGTCCGGCCTGAGGCGGCACGAGATGGATATGCTCATGGGCATCTGCCGCCAGGTGGACAATCTCAGGAAGGAGGCGGGAAAATAAACGGGCAGGGCCTCCAGGAGCGAGGGCCCCGCCCTTGCCCTTGGGCGGATAGTTCCCCCCGCCCCTCCGGCGGCCAAAGCAAAAGGGATATGCACTGGTTCAAGCCAATCCGTTCCAACACGCCCAAGGAGGCACCCTTCCGGCCGGACTGCGGGATCGAGCTTCTTCCGAACCGACGCCGGATAATGCCGTGTTACGAAGAGTCCGCACCAAGGAGCCGCGCATGGGTAGAAAGCCATCCCCACCCGATAAAGATCCCACTCCTCACTGGTCGATATCCGGCCTGATCTTAGGGGGGCTTTGCGTATGTGCCTCCGAATGGGTGATCGCCTATAGTGTCACTGGCGGACACCCGGCGAAACTCATTCCCACATTCTTCATCGTCATGTTCCTGCTTCTTGTCATAGTCAGGTTTACAAACGTTACGGACAAACATTTTCCGGAAGCCCCCCCTTCCGACAGCCAGCCGGGTATGGAGGCTTCCTCCTCCGGGCAGCCGCCTCCCACGACAAGGCTCCTTTTCACCTCTTCGCCTTTCTGGGACCGCGTGCTGCTGACTGTGCTCGGAATCGTCAGCTTCTTTCTGTGGTCGCACTCCAAAGGCGATGTCCCCCGCGACATCTTCGGAACGCTTTTTCCTCTGTCCTTCGTATTGGCCGTCCTCTATCCGATGTTCTTTCTCCCCATAGCCCCTATGTCCCCTGAAGAAAAACGCAGGTGGCATCTGAAAAAACAAAAAAAGCGGCTCAAGCGGCAAAAAGCCAAAGCGGATAAAAAACGGCGCTGCAAAAGCTGATTCTTCTCATTGGATCAAAGCGCGCAATCCGGAAACGCACCTGAGACGCTGTACGAACGCGCGCCTTGCGGGTATAACCGCCTCTCATTCCTCTACAGCATCAAGGAGTCGTCATGCGTTCATCATCCGTATCCCCGTATGATCTTCAGGACTGGGCCAAGCGCGCAGGTTTCGAGCTTACCGAAGAAACCTTGCCCCCGCTCGCCGGATATCTCGGACTGCTCATACAGTGGAACAGGGTCATGAACCTTGTCGGCACCCGGACGGCTGAGGACACCTTTTTTACGCTGGTCGTCGACAGCCTGCATCTCGGGCGTTTTCTGCGCGAAGACGTGGAATACAGCGCTGCTCCTTGTTGCTGGGATCTGGGCTCGGGAGCCGGGCTTCCCGGACTTCCTCTGCGTATGATCTGGCAAGAAGGCGATTACTGGCTGGTCGAAGCCCGAGAAAAACGAGCCCTGTTCCTGTCCACGGTCCTCGCCAAATATCCCTTGCCCGGAACCCATGTCTTCCGGGGCCGCGCCGAAGCGTTTATGGCCGGACCGCCCGCACGGACAGCGGATCTCATCGTCAGCCGGGCGTTTATGCCGTGGCCCGGCGTTCTGGAACTCGTCAAAGGCAACCTGAACCCCAATGGCGTGATCGTACTGCTTTTGCGCGAACGCCTCCAAGAGTCTCCGGATTGGGAACAGGCCGCACAGAACTGGCGTATTGCCGGGCAATATACGTATACGGCGTCCCGCACCCAGCGGTACCTGTATGCCCTGACCGCTCAAGACGCACTATAATTCACAAAACGAAACCATCTGAAAAAACTTCTTTTCAGCCCATTGAATTTTTTTTGGCAATCGTCAAAAACTCTTTTCAATGGGCTTTTTTTATTTAAACAGTGATTCTAGCAGGATAACCAATCTAGCAAGACTTATTCTCTTTCTACAGGAGAAAAAAGTCACGAAACGTACTAAAAAAAGAATCTAATGGCCTTGTCTTCCGATGAGAATCAGGTATAGCTAAGAACAGGTGGTGCTGTTTGAATACGCAACCAAAGGAGAACCCTTATGTCTGCCAATCTTATTTCTGCCGTTCATGATCTTGTTTTAGAAAGCGGTCTTGGTGCCAAAAACATTGCCGCCGCCGTGGGCAAACCGTATTCCACCCTGCTGCGTGAAGTGAATCCCTTCGACGACGGCGCGAAACTCGGCGCGGAAACCCTCGTCGACATCATGCGGGTCACTGGTAATATCCAGCCGCTTGAGCATATAGCCGAACAGTTCGGCTATGAACTCAACGGACCCACTAAGCCACTCCCGTACAATGCCTCCCCAAGCCCAAAGAACCACCATGAAGCACACCACCGCCCTATTGCCCCGCCTGTCGGGGCTTTTTCATATCCATTCTCCCCTTCCCCCAAAGGTCCTCGGCAAGCCGGGGATTTTTCATAGGTACACGTAAGCATGAAAGTTCCCGCACTGGGAGTTTTTCCTGCATGACGCCCAACTGAGCCGGACCATTTCGGTCCATATGCCCATGCGTTCAACGGTACAAAAAAGAGAGGGGTGGCGCCCCGCCTTTTTCCGTTCCCTCAGTGCGGCAAATGCCGCGTCTGCCGCCAGCTTTCCACCGTATACAGCAGCAAGGCCAGCCAGATAAAAATGAACGTCACCAGCGCAGCCGGGTTCAAGGTTTCCCCAAACATGAATATGCCGAGGAAAAACGTGCAGGTCGGGGAAATGTATTGCAGCAGGCCAAGCGTCATCAGGCGCATATGCCGGGCGGCATAGGCGAACATGACCAGTGGCAGGGATGTGACCGGGCCGGCAAGAAACAACAAAAAGCCTTCCCGAACCGTCGGGCTGCAAAGGAAGCCCTCCCCATTCCAATAGAGCCACAGGATCCAGCCGAGCGAAAAGGGTATCAAAACTATCGTCTCAATGAACAAGCCGGGAAGCGCTTCGACGGAAACCGTTTTTCGGATAAAACCGTACAGCGCAAAAGTGAAGGCCAGCGACAGGGCCAGCCACGGAAACTGATTGTGGCCCAAGAAACTCAGCAGGACACCGATACAGGCCAACAAAATGGCTATCCCCTGAAGGCGTGACGGCCGTTCCCGCAAGAAAAGGAAACCGAACAGCACATTCATAAGCGGATTGGTGTAGTATCCGAGGCTCGTTTCAAGGATCTGTCCGGTACTGATGGCCCATATGTACAGGAACCAGTTCAACCCCACCACGCAGGAACTGGCAAACATGGTCAGCGCCACGCGGCGGTTGCGAAAAGCGCTGACGACCTCCGCCCAGCGCCTTGTCAGCATAACGACCGGAAGCAAGCTCACAAACGAAAAAATGATGCGGTAGCACAGGATTTCGAACGGAGCCACGGCATCCAGCATATGCCAGAAAACGACCAGAAAGCCCCAGATGAGAAAGGCGCAAAGACCCGCCAACAACCCGAGCGAATTGCTCTTTACGGACGGAACGGCAAACAACGGCATACTCCACCTTCACAAAGACAGCCATCCTGCAAAACAGGATGGCTGTCCACAATACGGCAAAAACGTCCGCGACTAGCGATTGAACGAACGAGCAAACAGATCCGAAATGGCTTTGCGCCCGTTGGCTTCCATGAACCGGGTTCCCGTGGCGGTGAAGTGCGTATGCTCAATGACGGGCTCTTCCACCTTGACCCAAGCGTCGTTCAGCCAGCGATACCAGCCGTCCTGTTCCTGATCGAACACGAGAAGGGGCTTGTTGCAGATCTTGGCGAACTCGGCACCCCAGCCGGTACCGCCCTTGACGGTCTGATCCGGCTGGATGTTGCCCACGACCACGACTTCCTGACCGCTGCTGACCTGCCAGCAAATGGACTGCAGGACCTTGCGGAACAGGGGAGCCTTCGTGAATTCCCGGCCCATAAGGCGGGAAACATAGGTCAGGCTCACATCTTTCAGGGCCAATTCTTCGGAAGTGAGGACGCGCACGCCGCGCTTCCGTTCGATCTGGTGCCCATCAAAGCTGTAGTTCACTTCTTCAATGCCCCAAGCCTCGGCCTGCGCGCCGAAAAACTGCTCGGTTCCGGCGGCCCCGCCGCTGAAAAGGACACACTGTTTCGGATCCAGCATGGATGCTCCTTGGTTGTTCGTCATGCCGGCGCACGACGGATTATACGATGCCGCAATACGGCGTTCCTGCAAAGGCTAACGGGTCACACGCGCCGAGCCGTCGCTTCCGCGCAGTACGCGGACACGTTCACCCGGAGAGAATTGCTGATCGGCGGCCTGAACAATGGACAACTGCTGTCCGTTTTCCAGTTCGACCGTAATTTCGAGGCCATTCTGCTTGGTCAGCGCCTTCTCACCGGCATAGCCGCCAGCCGCGCCGAGGGCTGCACCCGCGATAGTCGCCAGCGTCTTCCCGCGTCCGCCACCAACCATATTGCCGAGCACGCCGCCGACGACGCCTCCTCCCACTGTCCCAAGGACGGCGGGACGATCTTCCTCAAGCGTAACGGGCTGCACGGAAACCACCGTGCCGTACTGCACCGTTTGAGCGCTGCGCACCTGGCTGCCGGAATAGGTATTGCCGCTGTAGTTGGTGCAACCAGCCGAAAGCATGGCGAGAGCGAGCATGCATACGGCTACATGTTTGATTTTCAGCATAGTAAACCTCCAATCGAAAGTCAGGGGTGAGAACCCTGTACTTTTCAAACTCCTAGCATAATGAGGGCGCAGGGGCAATTCCCTGATGTGCGGTTTCCCCTATGAGATGGAGTGAGAATATGAAGGAAGGGAGCCCCTCTTCTGAAGAGAGGCTTCTATTCCCTCCACCGCCCCATCTTTCGAACTCCCTAGGCTTTTGATTACGAGGGGTAGCGAGGGAGACATTTACCGATTAAGAAAACGATTCCGTAGCCCCCCCTTTCCTCTCAAATACAGGCCCTCTAAAGCCCTTCTTCGGCAAATCGATGAGGCTTGCGGGAAAAGAGAAGAAGGCGGAGAGGAAGCGAATGAGCCGATTATGGAGCGAACCGGGCGGGTACCGTAGGAAAAAGAAGCTGGGTGGAGGAAACCCGAA
>ERZ838827.694-NODE-694-length-35655-cov-62.168343_pt1 | contig 35655 bp, 32 predicted proteins | sample MGYA00519881_ERZ838827 | MGnify/ENA primary metagenome ERZ838827 (study PRJEB31850, sample SAMEA3708842) | human gut metagenome | biome: human gut; feature: human-associated habitat; material: faeces | place: China | collected 2014 ...
TTCTACTGTTTGAGCCTTGCGAGTTTAGAACGTTGTTGATATATTTTTATCTTTGACAAAGTAAAAAGTGCGTGAGCGGGTGATTTCTTTGGTTCGTTTCTTTGTCACCAAAGAAATGAACAAATAAATATAATACATTACTTTTTTGTATTTTTAAATTAAAATTTTATCTATAATAATTTTCTTTAGTTCGTTTCTTTACCATAAAAGAAATGAACATCATTTTATTTTTAGGAGGATTTTTATGTCAACTTCTGATATTCAAAAAGTACAACAAGCGCAACTTCATTCTACACTTTGGGACATGGCAAATAATTTGCGTGGTAGTATGGAAGCTTACGAATTTAAATCTTATATCTTAGGATTAATCTTTTATCGCTATCTATCTGAAAAAGTAGAAAAAAATGCTTACTTATTATTAAAAAATGATAATATCTCTTTTGAAGATTTCTATGCTAATAATGATGAAGATGTAAGAAACGATTTTAGTTCTGATATTGTTGAATCTCTTGGTTACTTTATCGCACCACAATACTTATTTTCTCACTTCACTAAAGTCTTAAAAGAAACAAATAGCTTCGATATTGAAGAACTCGACAAAGCCATTTCTGCTATTTCTGAATCATCACTCGGTACACAAAGCCAGCATGATTTTGAAGGTTTATTTGATGATATGGATTTAAAATCCACCAAACTTGGCAAAGATGTCAAAGAACGTAGCCAAGTAATCGGCAAAGTATTAGCTAGTATAGACAATCTTGATTTAGATTTTGATAATGCTGAAATTGATGTACTCGGTGATGCATACGAATATTTAATAGGCATGTTCGCCCAGACAGCAGGCAAAAAAGCTGGCGAATTCTATACACCACAACAAGTATCCAAAATCTTAGCTCGCCTTGTAACTTTAAATAAAGATAAATTATTCTCCGTATACGATCCATGTTGCGGTAGTGGTTCGCTTCTTCTTCGTGTCGGCAAAGAAACTAAAGTTACTTATTACTACGGACAAGAAAAAACTGCAACTACCTATAACCTTGCTCGCATGAATATGCTTTTACACAATATTCAATATCAACATTTTGAAATAGCAAACGGCGATACACTTGAAGAACCTGCTTTCAAAGATAAAAAATTCAGTGCAGTCGTAGCCAATCCGCCATATTCTGCCAAATGGTCTGCTGATAAAAAATTCTTAGAAGACGAACGCTTCAGCCCTTATGGCAAACTCGCACCTTCTAGCAAAGCAGATTTTGCCTTCGTCTGCCATATGTTAAACTCCTTAGATGAAGACGGCACTATGGCTGTAGTATTGCCACATGGCGTATTATTCCGTGGCTCTGCTGAAGAACAAATCCGCAAAGTAATTATCCGTGATTACAACTATCTCGATACAGTCATCGGCTTACCTGCAAACTTATTCTATGGCACAAGTATTCCGACTTGTATCTTAGTCTTCAAGAAAAACCGTCCAAATAAAGATATATTATTTATTGATGCTTCCAAAGAATTCGACAAGGGCAAAAATCAAAATCTCATCACAGATGAACATATCCATAAAATTATTGAAACATATAAAAACCGCCAAGATGTAGAAAAATATGCTCATGTTGCTACTATCGAAGAAATCGAAGAAAACGACTATAACCTCAATATTCCTCGTTATGTAGATACATTTGAAGAAGAAGAACCAATAGACCTACAAGCAGAATTTGCCACATTGACCAAACTCCAAAACGAAAGCCAAAATATTGATGAAGAATTAGACAAATACTTCCATGAATTGGGGTTAAAATAATGAATGTACCAAAATTAAGATTTAAAGATAATAATGACAATGATTATCCGAATTGGGTTAATTCAACAATAGGTAAAAGTGGCTATTTTTACTATGGTAAAAGCGCGCCTAAATGGTCTATTACAGATACTGCAACTACTCCATGCGTTCGATATGGAGAACTTTATACTACTCATAACATTATTGTAAAAAAAATCTATTCCTATACTAATATTCCTAAAGAAAATTTAAAATTTAGTACAGGTAATGAGGTTTTAGTTCCCCGTGTTGGTGAAGAACCTCTTGATTTTTGTAAATGCTGTTATCTTCCTTTTAAAGATGTTGCAATAGGTGAAATGATTTCTGTTTATAATACAAAAAATAATCCATTGTTTATAAGTTATATGTTTAATGGGACAATGAAATATAAATTTGCCAGACTTGTAGAAGGTGGCAATGTTTCTAACTTATATTATTCTTATTTAGAAAACATTTCTATCAATCTTCCTTTTTTAGAAGAACAAAAGAAAATCGCTAATTTCCTTTCTACAGTAGATAAAAAAATAACAAACCTAGAAAATACTATCACTAGCCTAGAAAATCAGAAAAAAGGATTACTACAACAAATTTTTAGCCAAAAACTACGCTTTAAAGATAAAAACGGCAATAATTATCCTAATTGGGAAAAGAAAAAATTAGAAGATATTGCTATCTTTTTAGACAATAAAAGAAAACCGTTAGAACAAAGTGAACGTATACATGGTAAATATCCTTATTATGGAGCTTCTGGTATTATTGACTATATAAATGATTATATTTTTGATGAAGAACTTGTTTTATTAAGTGAAGACGGGGCAAATATTATAGATAGAAATTATCCTATTTGTTATATAGCTACTGGAAAATATTGGGTAAATAATCATGCTCATGTTTTAAAAGTAAAATCTCAATATGTAAATAAATTTATTTGTGAAAGCTTAGAACAATTAAACTATACTAAGTATAATACAGGTACAGCACAACCTAAATTAAATCAAGATGTTTGCAGAAAAATAATTTTATCTATTCCTTGTTTAGAAGAACAAACAAAAATAGCAAATTTCCTTTCAACATTTGACCGCAAACTCGAAAACCAAAAAGCACAGCTAGAACACTGGAAACAAATAAAAAAAGGACTATTACAACAAATGTTCGTATAGTCCGCTTACTTTTCTTTCATGAGCAAGAAAAGTAACAAAAGAACTCTACCTCCCGATACCAATTTTTCTTTGTCAATTATAAAACCATGACTATAACGCTCTAAACTCGCTTCGCTCAAACAGTAGAGCTAAATTCATAGTCATGGTTTTATCCTTGCCAATAGCCTACGGCTACCGCAAAATTCGCTAACGTGAGGAATATTTGGTTATTATTACGTTATTTTTCCGCATTATAAAATTTAGCGGTAATCGTAAGATTATTGAAAAATATTATCATTGAATACGTTTTTTGCTTAACTGTTTGAGCGTAGCGAGTTTTAAGCATTGTATGAAATGATAATTTTTTTCAAAGCTAAAATTTTATCTGCGGTGGCTTTCTTTTGGTTCGTTTTCTTTACCACTAAAGAAAATGAACAAACACCCCTAATACGAATAAAAGGCTATTTCATAATGAAATAGCCTTTTTGTTTTTCATCTTTGAATTTTATTATAAAAATTAAAACCCAAATAACAAATTATTATAATTATAGGTAAACATATTAACGACCAATTTAAAATATCTACCACTATAACTGGTATTTGTGCAATGTACCCTCTAAACACTATAGCTAAAGATTTTAAATCACACAACCAAGCAACAAAATCTAAACATAATATGGATATCAAAATAAAATTTATCCAATATACATAAGGTAACCTATATTGTATTTTTTTATAAGCAAAATAATTTTCATTACATATACCAGTTAAACAATCATTATTTGATTTTGAACACCTAGAAAAAATATTTTTATTAATCATTTTACTAATAATATAAATCAAGCAAAAAATAGTATTAAATATTACTATACCACATATTGATGATATAAATATTACTTTATATGCTGATGCTTCATTTATACTAGTTAATGTACTACTAGTAAAAGTCATATCGCCAATAAAAGCTAAAGTAATAGCTGAAAAAATACCTATAATACTTATCTTCATAATAAGAAGAAAACATTCTATTCGCAAAAATTATCATTAACATTGACAATTAATTTACTATAAAGAGTTGTTATTCTAATAGATTATATATTTTGCAACAATATCTTTTACCTTCATAATAATTGATTTATTATTCTTTCTATACTTTTAATATAATCATCTACTTTTTTTCTTTTATATACATAAATATAGGATGGATGATGTATAGGAACATAATGTATTTTTTCAAATGTTTTATAAGTATATTCAAAACCATTCCATTTTTCAAAATCAATATTTAAATGTTTTCCAACTGAAGAATATACTTTTTCACCTAATAAAAAGACAATTTTAGGAGACATTGTATGTATTTCACTAAGTAAATTTTCAAAGCAACTATCAATTTCCTTTTTATTAGGATATCGCAATTTCTGTTGTTCTGATAATGGTAAACACTTTACTAAATTAGTTTTATATGTACTAACATTACAACATGATTTTTCGATTTTTTGAATTATCATTCCAGTATTAGTATTTGGTGATAAAGGAATTTCGGTATTAGTCATCGCTTTTTTAGCTGATAAACCAACCCAAAAAACTTGACACTGTTTTTCTGTATCTAGCAAAGGTTTTTGGTTAATGCATAAACCACATTTTTGACAATTACGTATTTGCTTTATCATAATGTTTCCTCTGTAAGTTTTTGTGTTTTTATAATGTATTCATTCAATACTTCATCCGATTCTGCACTATAATTCCCAGAATAAAAATTGAATTGTGATCTTCCATTAAATTGACTTATTGATTGATTAAATTCACACTCATTAATAATACCTCTATTTTTTAATATTTCATTATATAACTGTGTACCATGATAAGGTCTAAATTGAAAAACACTTACTCTAAATGTTCCCTTCATATCTTGTGAAATAGTTTTTAGTTTTAATGCCAATTTATATGTTTTTTGAAAATCTTCTTCCGTTTCATCTGGAAATCCATATATAAAATATCCTTTTAAATCAATTCCACAACGCAATATTTCTTGTGAAACTTTTACGATATCGTTTGGTTGTCCCAATTTATTAATTTTCTTACGTATCAATTCAGAACCAGATTCAATGCCAATAAATAATTCTTTACAATTCCCAATTTTAAGTTCTTTTATTTTATCAATTTTTTTTATTAAAGATAATACATGTACCATCCCTCTCCAACCTAATTTAGGAAATCGTGAGAATATATTATTTGCCATAGCTATGCTTTCTGGGTTACGTAAAAATAAATCATCCAATATTCTTATACTTTGCACATCTGGATATAAATTTATTATATGCTCAAGTTCCTCAATAACACTTTCCTCTGTACGTATCCTAATTTTTACATCTTTATTGAGACTCTTAGCACCACCACAAAAAGCACAATCAAATGCACATCCTCTTGATGTTATAATTGCAACTTCTTTTTCCCCATAATGATTAATAATTAATTCATTTCCCAAATATTTTCTGTTTAAAAAAATATTAGATATATCATCAGGGAAATATATAGATTTTTTATTCACTCTGTATACATTTTTATTTTCTTGTATTAGTTCTGGTTTTTGTTTACATTTTTCTAAAACAATTTCGGGAACAATATATTCCCCTTCACCAATTATAATATTTAACTCATTTTTAATATTCCATTTTAAAATTTCATGATAAATGCTTTTGACAACTTGTCCGCCTATAAATAACTTACATTTTATACTGATATTTTCAATAATATATTTAACTATATTATAATTTTGAGTAAATATATTAATTCCTAAATAATCTGCATAACTCCCATTAATAAAAGAAACTATATCAGACTTAGATTTTTTTTCTTTCACACAATCAATAAGGATAACATCTATATTAGCTTTCTCTAAATATGTAGCTATATAACCTAATCCCAATGGTGATAAATATTGTTCATTTTCTTTTCTAGAATCCTCAAAAATTGGAGAATTCAATAAAACAAATTTTTTCATTTCGTTCTCCATTTTGCAACAATATGTGATATTATCTTTTGTACATTTTCTTCAAGATTATTGTTGTTATTTATCATTAAAACATCTATACCTTCTTTTTGTAATGCTTTTACACCTTTTTCCATATAATAAAGTTCATTATGCGATTGATTTTCCTTTTCAAATCTTGTTAGAATTTTTCGTTCTAACAATCTATTTTGCAAAATATCTTCATTTGCAAAAACAGCTATTTGTAAGTTTGGTTTTACAATTTCTGAATTTAAACTAAAAATAACTGTATCTTTTACATTATCCATACATTGCAAAATCAAAGAAGACAAAATATATCTATCAGTAATAACAATTTTACCTTTGCTTAATTCTGGAAGAATTTCTGCCGATATATGTTCATATCTATCTGCTGCAACTAAACATGCCAAACTTATTCCCGCATGATGTTCAGCAAAATTTCTTGTGAATTTTCCCAAGTCAGTATCTGTTGGTTCTTTTGTTATATATACTTCATTCTTTTCGATTTCCAATTTTGTTTTTAGTTTTTTTATAAGTGTTGTTTTTCCAACACCATTAGGTCCATCTATAGCTACTAAGAATCCTTTTGTATCATTATATTTAAACATAACAACCTCTCTATAAATCATTTAATAAAAAATAATATCTGATTTTTTATATTTTATTACAGATGATTTCATTGTTCTCAATTATACTATGTATAGAATATTTTGTCGATAATTCCTCAAATATATATTACTCAAAAGAATATCATTTACATATGTAATAATAATTGATTTAACGCCAACTATCATCAATAAATTATTAAGAAAATAATTTTCATGTACTGATAAGCGTATTCATGAACCCTAAAAAATGTTATAGCCCTTATAGACCAAAAACCTTATAATTTCTAATTTTAAACACCTTTTATGTCTTTATTTAATTTCTCTGTTATTTTATTAAACATTTCTCTTTGTTCCATTATTTGACATCACCTAGTATCAAATCAATTGGAATACTTCTTCTATCCCCTTCACCATTTTTATATATTTTATCCCATGCACCATTTACTTTATGCGTATCATTTACTAAATCCCAAGAATCTTTATTCTTTAACTTATCTACTATTTTTTCAATATATTTTTTTATTTCATTAGGTAGATTAGATTCATATTTATTCAATATAGGTAATCCACCATATCCAGAATAAATATAATATACATTCGGTACAACTGGACCATATTTCCATGCACAAATATCATCAAAAAATAATGGTTTTCCATAATCTTTTAAATACTCTTGTTGAATAAAATATAATAATTTTTGTAATCTTAAATTTGTTATACGCATATTCATTTCACAAGAATAAGTTATTATATAATGTGCAATATCTAAAGCACTATATTTCATAAAAATCCTCCTCTCTATGCAAAAATCATATTTATTGTATTGATATTATAACATTTTTTCTATTATCTTAAAAGAATGTTACATTATAGTATAATTTTATTAATATATTTATTACTTAACAAAATTTTTCTCTATTGCAATTATAATTATTCACTATCATAATTATAATTAATAAGACTTCTACGAGGTAATAATTATGGACGGACAAAATATTTTTTATCATTATACATCAATCAATTCACTTTACAATATCATCATGAGCCGTGAGCTTTGGCTAACTAATTTAAAATCTTCTAATGATAAATCAGAAAGATATTATACTGTAAATCATATGCTCAAAGATATGGACGAAATTATAAATAATTCCACTGATGATAATTTCAAGCAATACCTATTATTATTGAAAAAAAGTTTTGAAACCCATATGCCTGACTTAAAAAATTATCTCAAAAAAAGTGATGGTTATTCGCTTAGTTTAACCGATAAAAAAGATAATCTCTCACATTGGGAAAGATATGCTTCTAGTTATAGTGGCGTTTGTATCGGTATCAACATGGATAAACTCAATGTAAATTTCAAAGATTATTCTCATTTTTCCATAACAGAACTAGAAAAAATTCTCTATAGTGATGCTGAAATCTTAGATAAATTATCCCATATCTGTGCTTGTTTTTACGATTTATTTGAAGAGCAAATCCGCAATTATAATGACCCTTTTCAAAAATATATCGAACAATATGGCTTTATCGTTTTAGTTATTGCCTATAATAAAGTCATGAACTTTGCTAAAAATAATTATTTTGCTGATGAACATGAATTTCGTCTGCTTTTTTATCCTAAAACTTTATCTATGAAAAAAGATTTTTTGAGCATGAGCCGTAATATTATCTTACCTGCTACGCTCAAGCCTTTGCATGATAAATTCCATTCATTATTGCGAATGTCTTCCATTGAACAAACGCATTTTTCTTTATTTAAAAATGAAATCCGCAGTTATCATAAATTATGTTTAGCTGATATTTGGGATAGTGAACTCATTCCTGAAATCACTCTCGGTGCTATGTGTAGACAAAATAAACAGGAATTAAGCCATTTTCTCAAGGCTAATGGCTTGAAAAAAACAAAGATAACTATTTCTAAAATTCCTATTAGATGATTTAGCTAATTAAATTTTATAGAAGGTGTTAATATGATTTCTATTGATTTAGGTGATATTACTATTCTTGATTGTGATGCAATCGTCAATGCTGCGAATAAAACGCTTCTCGGCGGTGGTGGAGTCGATGGTGCTATTCATCGCCGTGCAGGTCGTGAGCTACTAGCAGAATGTCGCACTCTCGGTGGCTGTGAAACTGGCGAAGCTAAAATCACTAAGGGCTATAATTTAAAAGCAAAATATGTAATTCATACTGTAGGGCCAATTTATTCCACTCAAAAAAATCAAGCTTCGCTACTTACCAATTGCTATAAAAATTCTTTAGATTTAGCTTTGAAACACGATATTCACAGTATCGCCTTTCCTGCTATCTCCACTGGTGTATATCATTATCCACTAGAAGAAGCGACAAAAATTGCTATCTCTACAATCAAAACATGGCTAGATATGCACAAAGATTATAAACTTGATATTATTTTCTCTTGTTTTGATGAAAAAACTTATAATATGTATCAACGATATCTTGAAGCTTAAAACTACATTTTCATATCATATTTTATTAAAATTTTGCTAGGAATTAGTATTTTGCTAATTCCTTTTTTATTTTTCACCTAAATTTTATTGCTAGTCTTAAAATCTAGTGATAAACTATTCTTTGTATTTTTTATCAGCTTTATCATATTTATGAAGTTCATAAAAAATTTATCATTTGTATTTTCTTTATAAAGGAGGTATTTTATCATCTAAGAAAAATTATAGCTATTACATATTTTTTAATCGTTTTTCACTTAACAATTTAATATTTAACTAAAGGAGAATTACTGTTGATTGCATTAAAAGAAGCTTATAACGCTGGTTTATTCAAATCTGAACATTTAGGAAAAAATATCTCCGCAGGTATCGTAGTCGGTATCGTTGCTATGCCTCTTGCTATGGCATTTGCTATCGCTAGTGGCGTATCTCCTGCACAAGGTATTTATACTGCTATTATTTCCGCATTTTTCGTTTCTATCTTTGGTGGCTCTCGTGTGCAGATTGCAGGCCCTACAGGTGCATTTATCGTTTTACTCAGTGGCATTTTGATGCAATATGGTCTAGCAGGTCTACAAATCGCCACTATCATGGCTGGTATTATTTTAGTTTTAATGTCTATCGCCAAACTCGGTGATGTCATTCGCTTTATTCCTGCTCCTGTTATCGTTGGCTTTACTGCTGGTATCGGTGTTACTATTTGGGTTGGTCAATGGCAATCCTTCTTTGGTTTTCCGCCAATCGCTCACGCTGAGATGTTCCATGAAAAACTTTATTTGATGATTTTATCTTTGCCACAAAGTCATATGCCTACACTCATGATTAGTTTAATCAGCCTTGCTATTATCCTAATCATGCCAAAAATTCCTATTGCTAAAAAACTTCCAGCACCACTTTGGGCAATGATTGTCGCTACTTGTATCCAGTCTTATTATCAATTCCCTGGAGTTGCTACTATCGGCACTGCTTTTGGTGGTATTCCTCAAGGCTTACCAAGTCTTACACTTCCTGAAATATCTATTTCTGATGTATTTGCTTTGATTGGCCCAGCTTTCACTATTGCTATGCTCGGTGCTATTGAATCATTATTATCCGCCGTTGTTGCTGATGGTATGACAGGTCATCAACACAATTCTAACCAAGAATTATTCGGTCAAGGTCTTGCTAATATCGTTTGTCCTCTCTTTGGTGGTATTGCTGCTACTGGTGCTATTGCTCGTACTGCTACAAATATTCGTCAAGGTGGTACAAGTCCACTTGCAGGCTTAGTTCACTGCGTATTTTTAGTATTAGTATTATTCTTCTTAGCTCCACTTGCTGCTAATATTCCACTTGCTTCTATGGCTGCGATTTTATTCGTCGTATCCTACAATATGAGTGATGTACCGAATTTTATTCGCCTTATCCGTGTTGCCCCTCGTGCAGACTCCCTTATTTTGCTCATCACATTCTTTTTGACTATCTTCACTGATTTAGTAGTTGCTGTAAACGTTGGTGTCGTACTTGCTATTTTACAGTTCATGCGTAAAATGGTCTTCTCTGTTGATGTCCATGCTATTCATCATACAGAAATTGAGCCACAGTTCCAAAAAGAATTGGAACATCACCCTGAAATGCTCGTTTATACTATCGAAGGGCCACTCTTTTTCGGTGCTGTAAGTGCCTTTGAACGTTCCCTTGCCCATATCGATAAAGATCCAAAATCTTTGATTTTACGCTTTGAAAGCGTGCCATTCGTAGATTTAAGTGGTCTTAAAATGCTCAATGAAATCGTTAAACATCTTCAAAAACGTGGCATTGAAGTATATCTTTGCGAAGCTAATCCACAAGTTCGCCGTCATATGTATCGTGCTGGATTATTCCGCACATTAGGCAGAAAACATCTTTGGCGTAAATTCTCTACAGCTCTTGAAAAATGTGAAGCTGATTTAGCCGAAAAAAATAAACACAAAGAAAAATAATATTATAAAAAGCTCTATAGATTTTTATTCTATAGAGCTTTTTTATCTTTAATTAAATTAACAATATCATCTAACTGTGCTTTTATCCTTGCAAAATCTTGATTTAAATTTAAAGTTTGTACATAAAGTTCATTTCCAGCCATCATATATTTGTGTCTTATTTCCCCATCTTTGACAGTTTGAGCATACAATAATAATCCTTTTACATTACCTGTATTTATCTTATCTTTATTTTTTACATACGTAAAAATTTGATACAAATTATCTGAATGATGTTTTAAATGGCTATTTTGATATCTACTATGTTTTACTAAACTATATTGATAAAATTTAGTGTCAATAATCAATATTTTATTTGCATATGTCAACGTAATATCTGTTCTCATTCTAGGCAAAAAAGCTAATGCTTCATCATCACTATTCATACTATTTACGTTCCAGCTAATAACCTCTGATTTTGCCTTCAATTCTGGATAATGCTTTTTATAATAATTAAGCACAAATTTTTCATATAAATTAGCCATATTTATATCATCAATAAAATTCCATAAATAATTATCGCCTTGTTTATCGCTTAATATATGTCTATCATATATCAAATAACAAATATTCATCAATAACTCATAAGACATATTATTTCTATGATAATAATTTTTTAATTGTTTCCATTTTATATTTACTAAATCTATATATTCTACCTTAGAAAAATACCGTAAATATTTTTTTATGATAATCTTATATTCTTCTTTGATTTTCGTATCTTTTAATAAAAGTATCATTGTTGCTTTTATAATTCTATTAAAAATATTATCATAACTAAGTTCATCAAATTGACAATAAATTTGTTTTTTCCCTGTATTTAATTGATTTAATGTTTTCTGTAATACAATTTTTCCTCGTACTACAAGCAATAAATCTTCTTTTTCTTGATAATCAGTATATAATCCCTTTTTTAATTGATAATTAACGCCTTTTATTAAAATGCTTGTCAACAAATCTTCTATATCCTCAAAATTCTCTACGGCTAAACAAGCATATTGTTTTTTATTCAAATCACAATAGACATAAACAAGCATATAATATATGTTTTTAATCAAAATGTTATTTTGTTTCATTATCAAAAATACCTTCAAATTCATCTTGCCAATAACTTACTTTATCTAAATCATCAAAATAATATTCTCTCAATATAGGTAAAATTTCATAATATGCTATCTCTTTTAATAAATCTCTTGTACAAATATCTTTATTCAAATTACATAAATAACTATGCCCTATACAAAAATCTTCACCTAAAGATATATCATCACTAATTTCATGATTCAATTTTATCAATAGATTTACTAATTTATTAAAATAATCATTTTCTAATTTCTTTTGATATTCTTTAAAGCTACCATCTTCAAATGCTGGCTTAATCTTAAAAAAGCTAAATCTTCTACGCAAAGCATAATCAACAACGGCTAGACTTTTATCTGCAGTATTCATCATGCCTATAATATATAAATTATTCGGTACAGCAAAATTTTTTCCATTATACGATAAAATTATTTCTTCATCTCGATAATTTGCTTCAATAAGCATCAATAATTCACCGAAAATCTTACTGATATTACCGCGATTAATTTCATCAATAATAAAGAAATAATCATTTTCTCTATCACTTTGAGCTATTTGACAAAAATTATAAAAAATACCTGTTTTCAATACAAAACCATTTTCACTTGGTCGATAACCCATTACAAAATCTTCATAAGCATAACTTTGATGAAATTGTACCATACGTATATATTTATCGTCTTTTTTTCCTAATAATGAATATACTAATCTTTTAGCCATAAAAGTTTTACCAACACCTGGTGCACCAGCTAAAATAATGTTTTTCTTTCGTTTTAATACATTAAATAAATTATTATAAAAATCTTCTTCAATAAATACTTCTTGTAAAAAATTTTCTTTAGTATATATTTTTACTTCATTATTTTCTTCATAATCTTCCTCATTTTCAATATCTATATCATATCTATTTGCCCAATAAGGATATGTTAAAAATTTATTATAATCTTGTTCTATATCATTAAAAGTAAAATCCAATAAAGCACCATAGACCCAATCATCATCTTTGCGTTCAACTTTATTTATTGTACCTCTATATTGTAAAAAAAACCATTTTTTAGGTTTTTCCCATGGTTTATCCCATTTTACTGATACTCGCCTTCCATCTTGTTTATTCTCTATTATCGTTCCTTTTGCTTTTAATTTCATTACAGCTACAGATTTATTATTTACATCAAATGGTAAATCTCTTTTTTGTGTATATGCAGATTTTATAACAATTTTATCGCCTACCTGCATACTCTTTACTTTATCTAAATATTTATTTTCATATCCATTCTCCCAATATCCATTTTTCACAAATTCATCAAAATAATCCACCCCTTCCATATTAGCTCCAACATACCAACATTTATCAACCTTAATCATTTCCTGCTTCTTTTCCTCATTAAAATTTTCTATAAAATAAGCTATATCCATAGTTACTAGATTTAAATTTTCATCTTGATAACAATCTTTATTTAATCTATTTTTTGATAAATTAATTAATTCTTCATCTTCTTTTATTACAGACTTTATTTCATCATATAAGTTTATAGCTTCCTCAATATCACCTTTTTTTACTTTTTTGCTATATTTTAATTTTTCAGCACACAATTTAAATATAGAATACTTATATATATAATATTTATCAGGATATCTAAGAAACAAATATAAACTTATTATATTGAATGTCTGATAATGCGATTTATTTTTATTATGTTCATCTCTTAAAAATAAATTATCTGCTTCCATTTTAAAATAATTTATTCTTTCATTTAAAGGAATATTTTCATCATATAAATATTCAAACATTGATTTTACCGTATCTTTATCCTTTTTTACAAACTCTAACAATACATTTTTTGGATAAAAATTATTACTACAAATTAGATTATTAGCTACTTTAGCAAAAGGCGTTTGAACATAATCTACTAAAGCTTTATTTAACATATTATAAAAATCTACAGCTTCAATATCCCAATTTTTTTGAAATTCTTCTACTATATACCATTTATAAATCTCTTCTTGATTTATTCTCTCAAAATCTTTTTTATATTCTTCTATATAATATTTTAAAATCTCTCTATCCATAAAATACTATTTTTATACTCCTACTTTTTATTTTACAAACTTAAATTAATTAATAAAAAAGGTACTGCTGATATTTAAAACTCTATCAACAATACCTTTTATTTATTCTTATTTTTTATATTCTTCGGCTAACTTTTTAAATAAAGGCAAAGATTTTTCAATTGTTTCTGTCTTTATACAATAAGAAGCTCTGAAATGTCCTGGGCAACCAAAGTCGCTACCTGGAACTAATAATAAATCATATTTTTGAGCGCGTTTGCAGAAAGCATAATCATCTGGTTCTAAAGATTGAGGGAAAAGATAAAATGCTCCCTGTGGTTTTACGCATTTAAAACCAGCTTCGATAAGTCCATTGTAGAGTAATTTACCATTTTTTTCATAAGTAGACATATCGGACTCTTTACCTGCGCAACGAGCAATTACTAATTGGAATAAAGATGGAGCATTTACATGAGTCAATACTCTAGCAGCTCCAGCAATAGCACCATAAATTTTGCCAAAATCAGCTACTTCATCTGGTACTACGATATAACCGATACGTTCACCAGGAAGTGAGAAAGATTTACTATAAGAATAGCAAACAATAGTATTATCATAGTATTTTGGCAAATATGGTACATCTACACCATAAGCAATTTCACGATAAGGTTCATCAGAAATCAAGAAAATTGGGTGATTATATTCTTTTGATTTTGCAGTCAAAACTTCTGCCAATTTTTTGATAGTTTCTTCACTATATACAACACCGCTAGGATTATTAGGTGAATTTACGATAATTGCTTTTGTTTTTGCAGTTATCATTTCTTCAAACTTATCAAATTGAATTTGAAAATCATCTATTTTGGCAGGAACTACTTTTAAACTAGCTCCTGTGGATTCTACAAAGCATTTATATTCAGGAAAATATGGAGCAAATGTGATGAATTCATCGCCTGCTTCACTTAAAGCTTTAAAAGTAATTGTAATCGCACCAGCAGCACCGCCAGTAATAAATAAATTTTTACCAGCGAAATTAGTGCCAAAACGGCGATTGATATCTTTAGCTAAAACTTCTCTAACTTCTGGATTACCTGGAGCTACAGTATAACCATGTACAGCACATGGATCCATTTCATTTAAAATATCAATGATAGCCTGTTTTACAAAATCAGGAGCAGGAACATTTGGATTACCTATACTAAAATCATAGATATTTTCTTCTCCTACTTCTAACGCACGTTTGCGACCATATTCAAAAATAGTACGAATAGTAGATTTCTTTGTACCTAATTCATACATTTTTTCTGAAACCATTAAATCACCTTCCAAAAATTATTCATCTTCAGCTTCATCAAAGTATCGCATACTTGTTTTTTTCCATTCCTTCACAGAATAAAGCATAGTATATTGCTGAAGATTATTTTCTTTGGCCAATTTTTCTGCAATGACTTCACACTCTTGACGTGTATGAGCATGTATCATTGTATAAATATTATATGGCCAATCTGGAGTAGTATTTCTATCATAACAATGAGAAATAGATGGACATTGAGCTAATTTTTGTGCTATCTCATCTAATTTATCCACTGGCACTACCCATGCACAAAGAGCATTTGCACGAAATCCTGCTTCTACATGACGAAGTACAGCACCCATTTTACGAATTTTACCCTCTTCTTTATAAATTCGCAAACGATTTAATAATTCCTGCTCAGATATATTAAGTTTTTTTGCAAATTCTTTATAAGGTTCTTTTACAAGTGGAAATTCATCTTGCATAATTCTAATAATTTGTTTATCTAATAAATCCATTAGTCTGCCTTTCTTCAACAAAATCAAGTATTACAGCGTTTTTTCTATATATTTTTACTTTATACAAAAAAATTTTTATGAATTCAAATACAGTAAAAAATTTTTCTAAGTCATTAAATATATTTGTAACTTTGTTATTCTATCTATAAGCATAAATATACTAAAAATAAATCATTTTAATTTAAATTGTACATTTATCTTATATTTTTTATTAGATACTAAATTCATCAATTTTTCTACGCCTTTTTGAGCTTTGATTTCATCTAATATCTGTTTTCTCTTTTCTTCGCTATGTGTAAGCAATGTAAACCATAAATTATACTCGCCTTCACGCTCATAATTATGTGTAGCCCCTGGATAGCGATTTATAAATTCAGCCACTTGTTGCATATAGCCTTCTTTTACTTTTAAAGCCACAAGAGTTCCTTTATACTCTAATTTTCCCGAATCAAAAAATGGCCCTATACGGCGAATATAACCATGTTCTTTTAAATAACGTAAACGCTCTATTACATTATCTTCTGTCGTATTTAAAATCTTAGCCAATTCCAAAAATGGACGCTCACTGATTGGCAAGTTTCTTTGAATAATATTTAATAATGATTTATCAAAATTTGTAAGCATAATAATAATCCTCGTTTATCAAAATATCTGGTTTTTATTGTAACAAACTATAGATTATACAGTCAAGTAAATATGAATATCATTCATTTTTAAAATCTAAATTAAACAAAAAGTGCCTCTAACATATGTTAAAGGCACTTAATTATTAATCAACTAACATTTCATAAATTACATTTAAAAGCTCTGCTCTTCCCTGTTTTTTCGGTGAAGAATAAGGTAAAATATCTATTTCTTTCACACCTAAGGATTTGCGAATTTGAGCTATTTGTTTATTCACTGCTCCACGGCTTATTTTATCAGCTTTAGTTGCGATAATAAGCACAGGAATATTATTTTTTATGAGCCAATCAAACATCTCTTTATCTGATTTCATAGGCTCATGACGAATATCTATAAGCTGGCAAACGAATTGAAGATGCTCTGAATGTAAAAAGTATTCTTCGATAAATTTTGCCCATTGCTTGCGATTAGTTTGAGCTGTTTTTGCATAGCCATATCCTGGTAAATCAACTAAATGAAATAATTTATCCTCACCAGTTTCATTAAATCTAGCAGTTAATTCATAAAAATTGATTGTCTGCGTTTTGCCTGGCTGACCGCTGACACGTGCTAAATTATGCACACGTGTCAAAGAATTAATCAAAGAAGATTTACCCACATTAGAACGACCGATAAAAGCTATTTCTTTTAAACGTTCTTCTGGATATTGCGCTTTTTTTACAGCTGACGCAATATATTTAGCTCGGATAATATTTATTTTATCTTGAGCTTTTATTTTATTTGCATTATTGTCTTGTATATCTGTCTGTGTCATTTAATCCACCAACGCTACTTTTAAAACTTCATCTATAGTTTCTACAGAAATAAATTTCATCTTAGCTTTTACTTCTGGTGCAATTTCGTCTAAATCTCTTTCATTAGCTTTTGGCATGATTACAGTATAGATACCTTCACGATAAGCCGCCAAAGATTTTTCCTTCAATCCACCAATAGGTAATACTTTGCCACGAAGAGTGATTTCTCCTGTCATAGCCACATCAGCTCTTACTTTCTTACCTGTAAGTGCTGATACTATAGCTGTAGTCATAGTGATACCAGCAGATGGGCCATCTTTTGGTACTGCACCTTCTGGAAAATGTACATGAATGTCATTTTCTTCATAGAATTTTTCATCTATTTTTAATTTCTCAGAACGAGCGCGAATACATGTGAGTGCTGCTCTACCAGACTCTTTCATCACATCACCGAGTTGACCTGTGAGTAATAAATTTCCTTTTCCTTTTAAAACAGCCACTTCAACTGGCAAGATAACGCCACCAACTTCAGTCCATGCAAGACCAGTGCAAAGACCTACTTGATTTTCTTTTTCAGCTTTAGTTTCTGTATATTTTGCTTTACCTAAGAAATCAGTTATATTCTTCTTAGTGATGCGTACAGATTTTTTCTTTTCTGTAACGATTTTATAAGCAGCTTTGCGACAAGCTTTAGATAATTGACGTTCTAATTCACGTACACCCGCTTCACGAGTATAATCTTCGATGATTTTGCTGATTACTTCATCAGACATATTCACTTGAGATTTTTTAAGACCATTTGCTTTTTTTACTTTATCAAGTAAATGTTCTTTTGCTATATGCATTTTTTCTACTTCAGTATAGCTTGGAAGCATGATGATTTCCATACGGTCGCGAAGCGGACGAGGAATATTGCCTAAATCATTTGCTGTAATTATCCACATTACTTTAGATAAATCAAATGCAAGCCCGATATAGTGGTCAGAGAATGTGCTGTTTTGCTCTGGGTCTAATACTTCTAAAAGAGCAGACACAGGGTCGCCACGATAATCTGACGCCATTTTATCCACTTCATCTAATAAGAATAATGGGTCTTTACTACCTGCATTCTTTATACCTTCAATGATACGACCAGGCATAGCACCTACATAAGTACGACGATGACCTCTGATTTCAGCTTCATCACGTACACCACCCAAAGAAGCTCTGACAAATTTGCGTTTCAAAGCTTGAGCTATAGATGTTGCAATGGAAGTTTTACCAACACCAGGAGGGCCTACTAAACATACGATAGGCGCTTTTATATCTGGTGATAAAGCTTTTATAGATAAATATTCAATAATACGTTCTTTTACTTTTGCAAGTCCATAATGATGTTTATCTAAAGTTTTTTGTGCTTCTTTTACATCTATAGTTTCTTGATTTTCTATATCCCATGGTAAATCAAGTACCCATTCAATATAATTTTGAATTACTCCCATTTCTGGAGAAGCTGGATTTGTACGTTCTAAACGTTTTAATTCTTTTTCCAATGCTTCTGTTACATACTCTGGATAAGTATATTCTTTCATTTTTTGGCGATATTCTTCAATAGCTTCTGCTATTTCATCATCTTCGCCCAATTCTTTATTGATAGCTTTTATCTGTTCACGCAAATAATATTCTTTTTGAATTTTATTCATTTGCTTGTTCACATCAAAAACTATTTTATTTTCAAGCTCCATAATTTCTACTTCTTGTAATAATAATTTATATAGAGCTTCTAATCTGCTTTTTAAATCAACGATACCTAAAATTTCTTGTTTATCTTGATATTTGCAATTTAAATGATTAGTAACTACATTGCATAAAATTCCGCCATCATCCATAGCTACATTGACTGCAATCATGACTTCAGGTGGTATTTTATGACTGAGTTTTACCCAATCTTCAAATTTAGAAATACATGCTCTTATAAGTGCCTGAATTTCTTTAGTATCTGTTTTATCTTCTTCAATTTCTTCGACATCTACTTCAATGAACAAACCATCATCGCGAAAATCTAAAATACGAGCGCGATACAATCCTTCTATCTGAGCACGCATAATCCCATTATTGAGTTTAGTTACATGCTGTACTTGACATACTGTACCAATCTCATATACATCTTCACGTTTTGGGTCTTCTACTTCGACATCTTTTTGAGCACTAAGCATAATCTGTCTGCCATGTGCCAAACATTCTTCTAGAGCCGCAACAGATTTATCACGACCTATATCAATATGTGCTCCATTATTTGGAAATAATACCATTCCTCTTAATGGTAAAAAGCTCAATGTACTTTTTTTCCCCACGAAAGAAATCCTCCTATGAGTATAAAATATTTATTATAAAAAAGAGTTGCTGCGGTTTTATTTAGCCTGGCAACAACTCTTTATTAATGGCATATTAATATCCTGTTACTTTGCTAAAAATAAGTTATTTTTTTACAGCTTTTTTATCAGCATAAGTGATTACAGGAGTTTTTTTCTTTTCAATAATCTCTTTAGTTATTTCACAAGAAACAGCACCCATTTTGGAAGGTATCTCAAACATTACATCACGCATAATACGTTCAATAATTGAGCGAAGTCCCCTAGCACCTGTCTTACGCTCCAAAGCTTCTTTGGCTATCAAATGTAAAGCTTCTTCATCGAAATGAAGTTTTACACCGTCCATTTCCAAAAGTTTGCCATATTGTTTTACTAAAGCATTCTTTGGTTTTACCAAAATATCCACTAGTGCATCTTCTGTCAAAGACTCTAAAGTAACTACTACAGGAACACGCCCTATAAATTCTGGAATTAAACCACATTTTAATAAATCTTCAGGTAAAACATTTTTCAAAATTTCACCTGTAGTTTGTTTGCGTTTACTTTTTATATCTGCACCAAAACCAAGACTTTTTTTGCCTAAACGTGCATCTATTATTTTTTCAATACCATCAAAAGCACCACCACAAATAAATAATATATTTGTAGTATCGATTTGTAACATACCTTCTTGATGAGGATGCTTTCTTCCACCTTGTGGTGGAACGCTAGCAATTGTACCTTCTAGGATTTTTAAAAGTGCCTGTTGCACTCCCTCACCAGAAACATCTCTTGTTATTGAAGGGTTCTCGGATTTACGAGCAATTTTATCAATTTCATCTATATAGATGATACCTTTTTGAGCTTGTTCAATATCATTATCAGCAGCTTGAATTAGTTTTAGTAGAATATTTTCTACGTCTTCACCAACATAGCCTGCTTCTGTAAGTGATGTTGCATCGGCTATAGCAAAAGGAACATTCAATATTTTAGCCAAGGTCTGTGCAAGTAAAGTCTTTCCACTACCAGTTGGTCCTAACATCAAAATATTAGATTTTTGTAATTCAACATCATCCTGCTTTGTAACTCTGTTTATACGTTTATAATGGTTATATACAGCTACAGAAAGAGATTTTTTTGCCTCATCTTGTCCTATTACATATTGATTTAATACATCATATATTTCTCTAGGTTTTGGCAACTCTCTAAGTTCAACAGGCTCATTATCATTAACTTCTTCTTCTACAATCTCATCGCAAAGCTTAACACATTCATCGCAGATATAGACTCCTGGTCCAGCCACGAGTTTTCGTACTTGTTCCTGAGTTTTTCCACAGAATGAACATTTCATTTTGCCTTTATTACCCTCACCGAAATTCAACAACATTCACCTCTTATCTACAGCTAATCATGATTGACTATTTATCACTTTTTTCTTCTTGTGGACGAATAATAACTTCATCTATTAAACCATATTTCTTAGCTTCTAACGCTGACATAAAATTATCACGTTCTGTATCTTCTGTAAGTTTTTTTACAGACTGACCAGTATGACGACTTAAGATTTCATTTAAAGTTTCACGAATACGCAAAATTTCACGAGCCTGAATTTGAATATCTGTTGATTGTCCCTGAGCTCCGCCAAGTGGTTGATGTATCATAATGCGAGAATATGGAAGTGCATATCTTTTGCCTTTTGCACCAGCAGCTAAAAGCACAGAGCCCATGCTAGCAGCTTGTCCAATACATATAGTTGATACATCTGGCTTAATATATTGCATAGTATCATAAATAGCTAGCCCGGCAGTAACAACACCGCCGGGACTATTAATATAAAGGTGAATATCTTTATCCGGGTCTTCAGATTCTAAGAATAGAAGTTGGGCTATTACCACGTTAGCTACATTATCATCAATAGGACCACCTAAAAAAATTATACGGTCTTTTAAAAGACGAGAATAAATATCATAGGCACGTTCTCCACGTCCTGACTGTTCAACTACCATAGGTACATAGTTCATATCATTCACCCCGGTCAAAAATATTACATTTAATTTTTTAATTAAGCTTCTACAGCACTGTCAATGATGAAGTTAGCAGCTTTTTTGTGAAGTACAGTAGCTACTAAGTTACCAATGCTGTGGTTCTTTTTAATGATTTTGCTTACTTCTTGTGGAGTTGTACCATAAGTTGCAGCAAGTAAAGCGATTTCAGCGTTGATATCAGCGTTTTCAACTTTGATATCTTCAGCTTTTGCAACAGCATCTAACATGAGGTCAGTTTTTACTGCGATTGCAGCACTTTCTTTGTACTGTTCACGAAGTTTTGCCATATCCATGTTAGCATATTTTAAGTAAGCATCAAGGTTCATACCTTGGTTTTCAAGATTTACGGAAAGTTCCTGAATCATGTTGCTTACACGGTTTTCAACCATAACTTCTGGAATATCTACAGTGATATTGTCAGTAGCCTGTTTTAAGATTTCGTTACGGCGTTTAGTATCTGCTTCACGCTGTGCATTTTTTTCAATGTTTTCACGAAGTTTTGCTTTCATGTCTTCGATGGATTCATAAGAAGTAGATGCTTTTATGAATTCATCAGTGAGTTCAGGCATTTCTTTATGTTTAATGCTGTTAATTTTGCAATGGAATACAGCAGCTTTACCAGCTAAATCTTTAGCATGATATTCTTCTGGGAATGTTACGTTAACGTCTTTTTCTTCTCCAACTTTAAGACCAACGAGTTGATCTTCAAAAGTATCGATGAAAGAATGAGAACCGATTTGAAGTGGGTAATCTTTACCTTCGCCGCCAGCAAATGCTACACCGTCAACTTCACCTTTGAAATCTAAAGTGATGAAATCATCGTTTGCAACAGTTGCGCCTTCTTCAGCGTCAACCATTTTTGCATGGTGATTTAAGATATTTTTTACTTGTTCTTCAACTTGTTCGTCTTTTACTTCAACAGCGTCTTTAGCAACTTTTAATCCTTTGTATTCGCCAAGAGTAACTTCTGGAACAGGAGTAATAGTAGCTTTGAATACTACGTCTTTACCTTCTTCTAAAGTTACGATGTCAACCTGTGGACGGTCTACTGGATCTAAGTTTTCTTGTTTTAAAGCTTCATCAAAAGCTTTCTGTGCAACACGATCAAAAGCTTCATCTAAGATAGCTTCTTTACCGATGTTCATTTCAAGAATACGGCGAGGAGCTTTACCTTTTCTGAAACCAGGAATGTTTACACGATTTGCAAGGGATTTGCAAGCAGCTTTAATACCTTTATCAAGTTCTTCAGCTGGTACTTCAATTGTAAGTACTACCTTATGATTTTCAATCTTTTCTGTAGTAACGTTCATTGTAAAAAAAAACCTCCTGTTTAACTAGTAAACCAAAATTCTTATTGTATATGTTACTGTCATTCACCTTAATAGTCACAGTACACCTACTATACTAAATGAATGATATCACAATACTTTCATAAAAACAAGTCTAAGTACAAAAATACCCCAGTCTTATTGACTGGGGACCAATTTCTTATGGAGCGGAAAACGAGGCTCGAACTCGCGACCCTCACCTTGGCAAGGTGATGCTCTACCACTGAGCTACTTCCGCACTTGTCTTAACAACATAAATTATTATAAATGATAAAAAACAAAAAGTCAACACTTTTCATACTTTTAATTTATAAATTCAAACCAAATAATGCTTATAATGGATAATAATATCGTTAATGGAAAACCTATCTTTAAATATTGATTAGAAGTTACTTTTATACCCTGCTTTTTGGCAATTTCAATAACAATCAAATTCGCAATAGAGCCAAAAACTGTCAAATTACCTGCAATTGTGGATAATAAAGCCAAAGCCTGCCATAAGATTTGTTCATCTACAGGAATGTAATATCTTAAAAGTAATACTGCTGGTACATTACTTACTATATTAGAAAGCACTATTGCCATCACTGAAAACAGTGGTATTTCTTTCATATATTCTGGTGGTAAGAAACTATTTATTAAATCAAGCAAACCACTTTTTTCTACGCCAGCAATGATGATAAACAAGCCAATGAACATAATTAATAAGTTAAAATCTATATCTTCATAAACACGTTCTGGTTTTATACGAGCATTAATCAATAAAAATGCTGCCCCAAAACTTGCTGTCAATGATAAATCAAAACCAACTAAATAAAAAATAATGACAAGTGCTAATACAATTATTGTTTTACTCAATAAATATTTATGAATAATGCTATTGTTATCGCTCTTATATTCAAAACTCACTGACAAATCATTTTTATATTTAAATGATATTGCTAAATAAAGCATGATTAAGCCTAAAAAAGATATTGGAGCTGCTGATAAGAAATATTCTCCAGCAGGAACTTGAGATAAACTACCTATTAATACATTTTGGGGATTACCAATAAATGTACAAGCACTACCAATATTTGAAGCCATTGCTACTGCGAGCAAATAAGGAATAGGATTTACCTTTACTTTCAAACATATCATGATAACTACAGGTGTGAACAATAAACAAACTATATCATTAATTACAATAGAAGATAAAATTCCTGACATAAAAATTACTGCTAATAATAATGTTTTTCCTGTATGAATATGAGTGAATACTACTTTGCCTATATATGTAAAAAATCCTGCTAATTTTAAATTGCTCACAACTACCATCAATGAAAATAATACCACAATAGTTTTGGCATCAATTGCTTGAACGGCTTCCTCAAGGGACAAAATACCAAAAGCTGTCATTAACGACGCACCAATAATAGACATACCTGCTCTATCTACCCTAAATACTGGGCTTTTGCCTAAGGTAAATACAATCAAAGTAGCTAATAATATAAGTCCTGCCACTAATTCTTGAACATCATGCATATTGCTCAATCCACCTATGGTGAATATTACCAATACCATGACCAAAATAAATCCTACAATAAATTCTTGCATAAATGGTTTCATTTTATCACCTACTTAAATTAATAATTAATAATTTATTTTAACAAAAATAATAAGCTGTATCTTATTTTATTTATCATTATAACAAAAAAACCCAGTATTGCTACTGGGATATTTATTAAATGGAGCGGAAAACGAGGCTCGAACTCGCGACCCTCACCTTGGCAAGGTGATGCTCTACCACTGAGCTACTTCCGCATGATATGGAGCGGGAAACGAGGCTCGAACTCGCGACCCTCACCTTGGCAAGGTGATGCTCTACCACTGAGCTACTCCCGCATTGTCTTGTTGCTTTAGTAAATGTATCAGCAACGTTGATTATTATATATTAACTTATATTAGATTGTCAACACTTTTTTTGAAAAATTTTTGTAAGTTTTTTATAATCTTTGTAAAAATTATTGGTAAAATGGCATTTATCAGTTATAAGTGGTATAATATAGTATATTTTTAGATAAGGAAGTGTTGATATTTGGATATTCCCGAGACGGATTTATTTATTGGATTAATTTTTATATTAATTTTAATAAATGCTTTATTTATTCTCACTGAAGTGGCTATTGCTGATTCTCATAAAAATCAATTAGAAAAAATGCTTGATGAAGGTAAAAAGAAAGCTTCTGAAGCCTTAAAAATAATTGATAAACCTACTACTTATTTAATTGCTGTGCAAATAGGTAATGTTTCTTGCAATATTTTAATAGGTTTATTGACTGGCATTTCACTTGCACCATTTTTCATTCATGCTTTACAAGCGATTTTTCCTGATTGCGATAATTATATAGAGCCTATTTCTCTAATCATCAGTACTTTTATCATCATATTATTATGTTCTATTTTAAGTACAACCCTACCTCGCAATATAGCCCTTACAAAACCTGAGTATTATTTACTAACTCTACTTACACCATTAAAAATATGGAAAAAACTTTTATCTCCATTTATTAGCCTATTTACTTCTATAGCTAATACTTTATTATTGATTTTTGGCATCAATCCTCAAAATAATGATAGTGTTACTGAAGATGAAGTAAAAGACTTAATCGAAAAAGGTACAGAAGATGGTACTTTTGAAAAAGCTGAACAAGACATTGTTGACCGTATTTTCCATATGAGTGACCAAACAGCTTATTCTTTAATGACACCACGTACACAAATGATGTGGATTGACCTTGAAGATAGCTTAGAGGTAAATTTAAAATTTATTCAAGAACATAATCAAAATGTTTTTCTTGTAGGTAAAGATAATCTTGATGAATTTGTAGGAATTGTTTATGCTAAAGATATTTTAAATGAATTATTAGCTAATAAACCTCTTGATTTAGAAAAGCTCATGCATAAGCCAATGTTTGTGCCTCGTGCCATGGAAAGTTTTCGTGTTCTTGAGAAATTCCGTGAAAGTGAAATAAATGAAGCTGTAGTACTTGACGAATACGGCGGTGTTGTAGGTTTTATCACTATCTTTGACATCATCAATGAAGTCTTAGGTGATATAACTGGTAAACCTGTTGCTAATTCCCCTCAAATCATTCAACGAGATGAACATTCTTGGTATATTGATGGACTTTTCGATATTGACGATTTCAAAGAAAAATTCGATATCGAAGTATTGCCAAATGAAGATAGTGGACATTTCCAAACTATGGGTGGCTTTATTACTTCCTATTTTGGTTACATTCCTAAAGTCGGTGAAAAAATCATCTGGCATAAATTCCGTTTTGAAATCATCAGTATGGATAAAGCCCGCATTGACCGCATCTTAGTTACACAGATAAATAAAAAATAATAAAAAGGCGTTAACCTAAAATTTAGAGTTAACGCCTTTTTTATTTATGATGGTTTTATATTATGCTTTTTTACTTCTCCAGAGCCATAAAATACCATGTCCTGGTAATTTTAATCCTGATGCTTTGAAGTCTTTCTGTTTTGTCAATAATTCTTTATATAAGCCATCTTGTTCGTCAATCCATGCCATTTCTTCATATTCACTGAAATTATAAATACCAATGAATTTTTCATTTTCTGTTTCACGAACTAAAGCGACTGTGGATTTATTCCATGTATTTAAAGTATAGATATTGGCATCAGTGGAGAATACATCATATTGTAAACGTATTTTTTCCATTTTGCTAATACCTTGATATACTTTCGCCTGAATAGCATTATCTATTTTACGACGACCAGCTTTACGCCAGTTAAATGCTCCACGATGAATATAACGAGAATCAGCTTGTTTATATTTATCGTTTTTATATTCCCAATCATTATATTGAGCTATTTCATCACCGCTATAAATAACAGGTATGCCAGATAAGCTCAATAAGAAGCCATGTAACATTAAGTCTAAATCAATAGCTGACTGAATACCATCTTTATCTTTTTGTTTATCATAGTATTCTATACCACATAAAGAAGCTGTAGTACCGCAAAGACGAGCATCACCTAATGATTCATCATCATTATATAATTCACCACAACTGAAAGAATTTGGATATTTTCCAGTGAAGAAGTCATTTAAATATTTTTTATGTGCAACTTCTTCTATTCCCTGATATCTCAAGAAACCATAATCTAAACCCCAACCGATATCATCATGACAACGTAAATAATTCTGGAAAATATATTGTTTTGGTAAAGAAGCTAAAATATCAAGCTGATGTTTTAATAAGCTTACATCTCTAGTAGCTACTGTATGCCATGTTGTTGCCATAGTAGTTACATTATAGAGCATATGACATTCTGGTTTTTCAATTGTACCAAAGTATGGAACTACTTTTTCAGGTGCCATTACTACTTCACCCAATAATAATACAGATGGGCAAACAATTTCTGTAATCATACGCATCATACGTACTAAAGTATGAACCTGTGGTAAATTACGGCAATTTGTACCTAATTGTTTCCAAATATATGGCACAGCATCTAAACGAATGATATCTACACCTTGATTTGCTAAATATAACATATTGTATACCATTTCATTGAAAACTATAGGATTGCGATAATCTAAATCCCATTGATATGGATAGAAAGTAGTCATTACAAATTTATGAATATCTTCTAAATAAGTGAAATTGCCTGGTGCTGTTGTAGGGAATACCTGTGGACATTTTTCTTCAAATAATCTTGGCATATCATAATTATCAAAGAAGAAATATCTATCTTGATATTCTTGTTCACCAGCTCTTGCTTTTTTTGCCCATTCATGTTGATTAGAAGTATGGTTCATTACAAAGTCTAAGCAAATACTTATTTTATTGCGATGACATTTTTTAGCTAATTTACGCAAATCTTCCATAGTTCCTAATTCTTCTTGAACATTGCGGAAGTCCGCTACAGCATAACCGCCATCACCTTCATCTTTTGGAGATGTCAACAAAGGCATTAAATGGATATAATTTATATTGCTTTCTTGTAAATAAGGTATTCTTTTTTCAAAGCCTTTTAAAGTGCCAGAGAAATTATTTACATACATCATCATGCCGATGAAATCATTGCCTTTATACCAATTAGTATTTTTTTCACGTGCAATATCTAATTCCTTTAAATAAGCTTCCCTTTGGTCATAAAAGTCTTTTAAATTTTTAATTAAATCATCAAAATAATTTAAAGGATTTGGTTGTTGCTGATACAATTCACAATAAAGCCATTTTAATTCATCATAATATTTATGTAATCTAGCTTCAAACATATCTTCTTTTTTCACTACTGCTACTTTTACATCTTTTTTTACATCTTTATTTACAGCATTCTTTTTATTTTTCTTGCTCTTCATATATAAATCCCTCCATTGACATTTAAAAGAAAAATATCATATTTATTATTTAGATATTTATAGTTTTTATTCCTGCTAAAAAAAGAAGATATCCACAATAATTTATTATCTATTGTAGATATCTTCATTCTTTTAAGCTTATTCAAAAGCAGGAACTACTGCACCTTTATATTTTTCTTCAATGAATTTTTTAACTGCTTCAGATTTTAAAGCTTTCATTAATTTTTGGATAGCAGGTTTTTCCTGATCTCCTTCTCTAACAGCTACAATATTTACATATGGAGATGTACTATCTTCGATAATTAAAGCATCGCTAGCTGGTACAAAGCCTGCTTGCATTGCATAGTTTGTATTAATTACCGCAGCATCTACATCATCTAAAACACGTGGAAGCTGAGCTGCTTCAACTTCTTGGAATTGAATATTTTTTGGATTAGCCACAACATCTTGTACAGTTGCTTTGATATCGTTATTATCTTTTAAAGTAATAATACCAGCTTTTGCCATTAAAATTAAAGCACGACCACCATTTGTAGGGTCATTAGGAATAGCTACTAAAGCGCCATCTTTTAATTCATCAAGAGCTTTTACTTTTTTAGAATAAATTCCCATAGGTTCGATATGAACACCGCCAGCACTTACAAGTTTTACACTATGTTCTGCTGCGAATTCATCTAAATAAGGTTGATGTTGGAAAAAGTTTGCATCTAATTCACCATCATTTAAAGCTAAGTTTGGCTGTACATAATCATTGAATTCAATAATCTGTAAATCAACACCTTCTTTTGCTAACTCTGGTTTAATCTGTTCTAAGATTTCTGCATGAGGAACAGCTGTTGCTCCTACTTTTAGCACAGTTTTTTCACTAGATGCAGTATCTGTACTAGAACCACAACCAGCTAAAGCCACTACTGCAAAAAGTGCAGTAGCAATTACTGCTAGCAATTTTTTCATCAAAATTCCTCCTTAATACATAAATAAAATTATTTTTTATTCAATTTTTTAGCTAACATATTACCTAAAAATTGAATTACTTGAACTAATACTATAAGTACAATAACTGTAGCCAACATTACTTCTGGATTAAAACGCTGATAACCATAGCGAATAGCCAAGTCACCTAAGCCGCCGCCACCTACAGCACCAGCCATAGCAGATTCACCAATCAACACAATAATAACTGTTGTCAACTGTGCCACAATACTTGGCATAGCTTCTGGAAGTAATACACGTCTAATAATCTGATAAGGAGTCGCTCCCATAGATAAAGCAGCCTCTATCAAGCCATAAGGCACCTCACGAAGTGAAGTTTCCACTAGGCGAGCAATAAGAGGTATAGAAGCTATAATAAGCGGTACAATAGCCGCTGTTGTACCTATAGAAGAGCCTACTATCAATCTTGTAAAAGGAATAATTGCCACCATTAAAATAATAAATGGAATAGAACGTACACAGTTTACAATAGCTGATAATGTTTTATTAGCTATACCTAATTCTAAAACTTGATTTTTACCAGTAGCCAATAATAATACACCAAGAGGAATACCAATAGCAGAAGCAACAATCATAGATACAGCTACCATATATACAGTTTCACCTAATGCCTTAGGCAGTAGCATGAGTGCGTCGCTGAACATATCCTATCACCTCCACTTTTAAATCTTGTTCCATTAGAGATTTTATCGCATCTTTAATCTGATCTTCTTTTCCATCTAAGCCAATTATCATTCTACCAAATTGTACCATTTGAATTTGAGATAAATCTCCAAATAAAATACTTATATCTAATTCAGGGAATTTACGAATAAGACCTGCAATTACTGGATTGTCTGCAGACTCGCCAATAAAAGTCAAACGAAGTAACATAGTTGCATCTTTTATATATTCTTTATGCACTTTGCCATTGCGATAAGCAGCTGGAAGTTCATTACTGCTAAGTACGCTCATAAATTCCTTAGTAATAGGTTCTTTAGGATTAGTAAAGATTTCTAATACTGTACCATTTTCTGCAATTACACCATGGTCTAATACAGCAACTTTATCACAAAGGTCTTTGATAACTTGCATTTCATGAGTAATTACTACTACTGTTAATTGTAATTTCTTATTTATATCTCTGATTAATTCTAAAATAGCTTTTGTTGTCTGAGGGTCAAGAGCTGATGTCGCTTCATCACATAATAATACTTTTGTATCATTAGCTAAAGCTCTAGCTATACCTACACGCTGTTTTTGACCACCTGATAATTGAGATGGATATTGATGAGCTTTATTTTCAAGACCAACCAATTTTAATAATGGTTCTACTTTAGCCTTGATTTCTTCTTTAGATTTTCCTGCTAATTTTAAAGGGAAAGCAATATTATCGTATACTGTAGAGGTAGACAATAAATTAAAATGTTGGAAAATCATGCCGATATCTTTTCTCGCTTCACGAAGCTGAGATTCTGTCATTGTTGTCAAATCTTTACCATTGACAATGACACTACCAGAAGTCGGTCTTTCTAGCATATTTATGCAACGAACTAATGTAGATTTACCAGCACCACTTAGACCGATAATCCCATAAATTTCTCCACGCTTAATTTCTAAATTAATATCTTTTAACGCATGAACTGAACCATTTGGGGTATCGTAAGTCTTTACAATATTTTTTAACTTTATCATATCAATTATACACTCCAAATAATACCTTAATCTTATTAACAATGACACTATCATAAAAATTAAACCTTGTCAAACTATTATGCTATTTCTTGACATAAATTATAATAAACCGTAAAATTAAATAAGTACTTATAAATCAATAATTATATAATCAAGGGAGACTGCTATGGGAATTTTTTCAAGATTTTTACCAAAACGTAAACCGGTTGAAATAAAAAACAATGTTCCTAAGGAAAAAGAAGAAATCCGTAAAACATTTGGTGTTTATTGTCACAGCCATCATAATACATCTGGAAGTAAACTTTGTCCAAAATGTACAGCTTTGCTCACTACTGTAATGACGAAAATCAGTAGATGTCCATATGGTATTACTAAACCAATTTGCGAACGTTGTGACCGTCCTTGTTTTGGCACTAAACAAACAAAAGAATTTCGCTCTATCATGCAAAGCACTCAGAAAAAAATGTTTTTACGCCATCCAATGTTAGCGTTTAAACATAAAATGAAAAGCTGGGGCGTAGATTACGCAAAACATGAACAAGAGAAAAAACAAGCTGCAAAAGCTAAAGCTCGTTCCAAAAAATAATATTTTCTAAATTAATAAAAGCTGACCTAATAATGGTCAGCTTTTTATTTTACCAATTTATCTTATTGTTTTTTAAACATAGATTTTGGTTGTTTACAAATTGGGCAAACAAAATCTTCTGGTTCTTTAGTTAAATCACCTTCATAAATATATCCGCAAATTTGGCAAGCCCATGTTTCTTTATCTGTTATTTTTTCTGGAGCCTGATAAGTAGGTGCATTTTTAGGAGCTTTACCTTTGATTACTTCATGATAATATTTATAAGTCATTGGATTATAATCAGAAGTTACTTTTGCATCTTGTACACGCGCTAAAATCACATAATGAGTTTCCATTTCTGTTATTGTAATAACTTCTGCTGTTATATGCGCACAGCTATTTTCATTTACTACAGGAAGTCCGTCCATATATTCCCAAGCAAAAATATTGCCATCAAATTTATCTGTATCTCTACCAGAAGAAAAACCTAATTTAGCAATTACATTTTGTGTTGTTTTTTCAGATAAAATGGATACAGAAAATCTACCTGTACGTTTTATACAATCATAAGTATAGTTGTTTTTATTCATGCTAATAGCAATCACTGGATTATCGCTAGTGATTTGAATAACTGTATTTACGATACAACCTGTCGGTCTTTCTCCATCTAATGTGCCAATAGCATACATTCCGTAACTTAATTTCCATAATGCTGACATTTCCATAATTTCTTCTCCTTAACTCAGTTCTAATAAATAATTATTATTAATTAATATCTTATTTAAATTTTAATACAATAATCCTCAAAAAGCAATACTTATTTACAATAAATAAAAAAAATAATAGAATATATCTATTATTTTCATATTTCAGGAGGTTCTTATGTCTTGCCAATTAAAAGGTACACTATTTATAGTTACAGGTACTATACTTTGGGGTGCTTCTGGTGTATTATCCCAACATTTATTTGTTGATAAAATCATCTCTGCCGAATGGCTTGTTACTGTTCGTCTAATTTTATCTGGTATTATTTTATTATGTATTGATGCCATCTTAAATAAAGGCGATATTTTTTCTATTTGGCGCACTAAAGACAAATTTCCATTAATTTGTTTTGGTATCTTTGGTATGTTAGGTGTTCAATATACATATTTTGGTACAATCATTCACAGTAATGCTGCTACAGCTACTATACTACAATATTTAATGCCTATTGTAATCGTATTTTACTTATTGTTCACCACTCATCGCTTACCTTCTTTTAAAGAATTATTTTCTATCTTTCTTGCTATGGTCGGAACTTTCTTTTTAGTTACTAAAGGAAATTTTTCCACTCTAGCTATATCTTTAGAAGCTCTTATCTGGGGACTTGTTTGTGCTTGCTTTGCTGCCTTTTATACATTGCAACCTCGAACTATTATCAAAAAATGGCGTTCCACACTAATCATTGGCTGGGGTATGCTAATCGGTGGTATCTTGATGTCCTTTTATCAAAAACCATGGGAATTCAATGGCATATGGGATTTAGATACAGCTCTTACTTTATCTGCTATCATTATTTTTGGTACAGCAATAGCATTTTGTGCTTATCTTGAAAGTACAAAATATCTCTCTCCTACAAAAATTAGCGTTTTCGCTTCTTTAGAACCTTTTTCTTCAATTATTTTATCAATTATCTTCTTAAATATTTCCTTTGGTTTATTTGAATTAATTGGTGCTATCATCATTATTTTAGCTGTAACTATATTATCCAAATAAAAAAGCGAGAACTTTTCGTTCTCGCTTTTATTTATCTTATTATTTTGTAGTGATATCTTTACCAAACCATTTTTCGGAAATTTTAGCGATTGTACCATCAGCTTTCATTTCATTCATTACTTTTTGAACTTCATCACGAAGAGCTTGGTTGTCTTTTGCAAATGCAATACCAAAATCAGTAGGTTCACCTACAACAATATCAGTTTCTTTGAAAGAATCAGCATGTTTTTGCATGTAATAAGTACCGATAAGTTCATCTGTTACTACTGCATCAATTCTACCATTTTCTAAATCCATGAAAGCATCAATGTAATCACCATATTTTTTTACTTCAGCAAATTGTGCAGCATAATCTTGGTTATTATCTAAGAAATCTTCTGCTGTACTACCGCTTTGAGTACCGATTACTTTACCTTTTAACTGGTCAAGAGATTTTATATCAGAATTAACTGGAACGAAGATAACTTGACGATTTTTCATGTAAGGATCACTAAATAACATATTTTCTTTACGTTTTTCAGTAATATCTAAACCATTCCAAAGAATATCTACACGACCGCTTTTAAGTTCAGCTTCTTTACTAGACCAATCAATTGCTTTAAATTCTACTGGACGATTAAGTCTTTTTGTTGCTTCTTTTGCTAAATCTACGTCAAAACCAACAATTTCATTATTTTCATCTTTAAAGCCCATTGGTGGATAACTATCATCTAAACCAATAACGATAGGTTTATCACTGCCACCAGTAGCAGAAGATGTTTCTTTTTCCTCACTTCCACAGCCAGCTACTAACATTGCGCCTAAAAGCATAGACATACATAGCAATAATACCTTTTTCATAAATATTTCCTCCTAATACGAATATATATTATCTATAATTGCATTGTAATACTTTAATTAGCTAAAGCATTAACTTGTTATATTGTAACAAAAATAAATTAAAAAAGCTATAGTTTTTTAGAAAAAATTTTAAAGAATTTTTGTTTTTTCAAAAACCATATGCTACAATAGAAAAACAATTTAAGAAAATTTAATTAAAGGACGTGTTTATATGAGTAATGAATATATTATTCTTTTAGTACTTTTAGCCTTAAGTTATATTGGACATAATATGTCTGTTTTTTATGCTGTTGGTGTAATTTTAATTTTAAAAGTTTTCCAGTTAGATGCTCTAATGCAATTCGTAGAAACAAATGGTTTAAATTATGGCATCATATTACTTACAATTGCCATTTTAATACCTCTAGCTACTGGTAAGATAACAGTTCAAATGATGATACATAGTTTTACCTCTCCTGTTGGTATATTATCCCTATTAGCCGGTGTATTTGCCGCTGTTGCTGGTGGCTCTGGTGTCTCCTTATTAAAGGACTCTCCAGATATTGTATCATCTCTTATCATTGGTACAATGATTGGTGTATTTTTCTTTAAAGGAGTTGCTGTTGGACCTTTAATCGCTGCTGGTATGACTTATATGGTTTTAAGTTTATTAAAAGTTTTTCATTAATATTACAATATATAAAGATAAAGGCGATACATTTATTTGTATCGCCTTTATTATTATTAAAAAGCCATATAGATTAATATTCTACCTATCCAAGCTGCTAAAAGCCCACCAAATGTATTTAAGCCTACATTTAATAATACAGAAATGAAATCTCCCGTACGCCATAATATTAGAGTTTCATTTGTAAATGATGAAAAAGTAGTAAGTCCACCTAAAAATCCTACTGTCAAAAATAAAGAAAGATATGGTGATGTTCCCTGTATTTTTTCTGTTAATAATGTAGCTATCATGCCAATTAAGAAACAACCTATTAAATTTACAGCTAAGGTACCATAAGGAAAATATCCTAATTTATTTATATATGTAGTGATTAAATATCGCATAGCACCACCCAAAGCACAACCTAACATAACAACTAATAAATTACTCATAAAAATCTCCTCACTATTTTATTATCTTTTTATAAAATAAAAAACTCCTGTTATATATATTTAAAATAAAAATATAATATAACAGGAGTCATTACTGTATCTATACAGATTTATCGGTGAACTCCATCACCATCTATTTATTTATAAAATAAAAAAACTCCTTGAAATCAAGGAGATTAATTACTAATGGTGGGCGGTAACAGGATCGAACTGCTGACATCTTGCTTGTAAGGCAAGCGCT